>Ga0307517_10012896_pt1 | contig 11412 bp, 6 predicted proteins | sample 23_EM_MG_FD_194515 | JGI IMG/M metagenome (GOLD analysis project Ga0307517, IMG submission 194515) | Populus trichocarpa ectomycorrhiza microbial communities from riparian zone in the Pacific Northwest, United States - 23_EM | ecosystem: Host-associated > Plants > Roots > Unclassified | place... | reverse complement strand
CTAGTGTGCCATAAATGGTGCACTGGCCCCACATTCCCAACTCACAGGATGTTTACAAAAGATTAGAGTCATCTAGTGCCTAAAATAAAAGATCCTATCGCCTAAAATAGACTTGATAAAGTTTGGACATTCGTTGGCATAATGCCTTGCTTACAATTCCAGCACTGAACATTCATTTTTCCTTCACTGTACTAAGCATTCCTTGTGTGCATTGAGCCACCATGTCCTCCATGCCCATGGTATGTGAAGCCTCCACGACCTCTTCTTTGTCCTCCTTTGATATTCTCAAGGACAAGCTTTGATAGCTGTAACATTGTCATTTTTTCAAATGTGCAATTCATGCACTCGAAGTGATCCCAACAACTCCTCCATGCTCATGCTTTCCAAGTCTTTGGACTCTTCTATTACTGTCACCTTATTCAAAACTAGGCGTTGGTGATTGTATCATTTTCTCAAACACTCAAGTATCATCGAGTTTTTCTCCATTTCTACTCATTTGATTAACAAATCCACTTAATTTGGAATGATAATCTAACACAGCTTCACCTTCTTTCATGTGTGCTGTTTCAAACTCCTTTTAATGTGTGCATACTTCTCTCGTTCTACTCCTTTCTAGATGATTCTCAGCTTGTCCCACACTTCTTTACTTGTGACAGCTTCTGGGATCTTTTCAAATATAAACAAGGGATAGTCTTTTTATCTTTCTTCCCCTAATTCTAGTGAGTATTCTCCTGTTATGGAGTGTATGCACCTTCTTCATTAGGGGTGGGTTCAGTATAGTCATTGCTAACTATGTCCCACAGATCCTGTGAGCTAAATATTGCCTTGAATTGAATGCACCATTTTTCATAGTTTTCTATTGCTAGTACATGTACTTGAAGTTGTACCAGGTTAGATGCCATCTCTTCAAGATTATTTCTTCAAGCTCTGATACCAGATGTTGGTTTAGACAAAAGCAACGACACTCCTCTGCACAAACAATCTCAATGATTTATTTCTCTGTTATTGTGAACTAACTTGCACAGCCCCATTTACAGGGGATAACAAGCTAATTATTTGGATAACTATAATGCCAAACAAACTTGATAAAGCAAAGCAAACTAAGCTAGATAAAGCTAATAGAAAACTATCAATTTAAAATAGTAAAAGCTTAGCAGAAGCTGATTTGCAGAAGAATAGAACTTTAAAACAGATCTAGTTTGCTATTTCCAACATAGAAATTAAATGATCCTCCATGCCTGCTTCCCAGTTTTTCTGATTTCTTTTTTTTTTTGTGAGATTTTGTGTTTAAACCAACAGTGCCTGCTGAATGAGCTTTCATCGCATCTGTTTTTATTGATTCCTAATTAAGGACTTGGTTTGCTGGTGTTTGCAGGTGTACTCTGGTCTTCATTCTCGTGTTGGGATCAATAATCCAATAGCTGATGGCTTTTGTTGGACTCTTCTCAGATGCATTCATGAAGATCAAAAGGTTCTTTCTGCTCAAAGACTTGCCCTCAAGGCAGAATGCAACTCAAAATTAGCTGTTGCTCTTACCATTATGGAGGAATGCTTTCAATCTATGGTAGACCCAAGAACAGGCATAGACATGATACCCCATGCTTTATACAATTGGGGGTGAGTGCCTTGTTGTTTGCAATCCTTTTCTTTTCAAGTATCTTCTGTTAAAAGATAGGCATCTTATGTAAATATCAGTCATCTTGTTTTGTGTTTTGCCAGAGTTTAGACAACCTAGGATTTGGTTTGTTGTCTATATTGCATTGAGCTAGACATGCCTCACTTTCAACAAACTGCAACTTTTAGGTTTTTTTATCATAAATGTCGACAAATTTATGTTGTTATAGAACAAGAGTTGTGAGCCTATATGGATGGAGAGTATCCTGGCTAAATCATCATCTAAAATATAAAACAGTCTCATGCATCTAGTTTCTTATATAAGCATTCCCTTGCTTCAGTTCTTGACTTGCTTCAGATCTCCTTCCATGACAGATCTAGAAATGTGAGGATAGAGGTTACCTATCCTAAAAGACTATTAGCAAGTGGAACTATAAGAAAGCTTATGGCACTTAATTCATAGTGTTGATATCATAAGTGGAGTTATGTAATTTAGCTTACTGTATTTAGAGATTAGAAGTGATGATTATAAATGACCTTTGATGCTTGTCTTTGCAAATTCTTTCAATCCTATCCTAGAGAAAATATAATTGCACTTGATGTTTTATTGTTATTATTTGCTTTCTTTTTTGTATGATCTTCAGGTCAGATTTTGCTCGTCTAAATTTCTTTGGGTTTTACACTGTGGTGTTGGAGAAAGATGATGTGCTTGTATCTGCAGCATCTGTCAGGTGATATGCATTATTTGCTCAGAATATTTAACATTTTATAATTTGAATCATGCCTGTAGGAATTACGTTACTTTCAAGTATTTTCCTTTGATTCTATGATTTTATATTTGATGCTGAAATATTTCTAGGATTTCAGTTAGACAGGTTTTATCTCCATTTATGAACCGTATTTTGTTGATGAAACTTCTTTCATGATGTGTGGCAGATTAAACTGTCTACCATCATCTGATGGTTGAGTTAGAGACACTTAGATTTTGGGATGATAGAAGAAAGGGTTTGCAGCTTGTAGTTTGACCACAGTTAAAAGTATAATGAGTTTTAAAGGTCAAAGTTAAAGAATGGTTTGGAACTTGTAGGAATATGATGCTAATAAAATAGAAAAAACTAATAAGTTATAGTTCCATAAGGAAACTAAAATTCTTTTTTAAGTACTAAATATAAAATGCTAATACCTAAAAATACTAAATATCTACAATTATCATACAATATTAAAATTCCTAAATAATCAAATAATAATTCCCTTTGTTGACTTTCTGGATTCCCCACCAAAGGCATGCAGTATCTTCCTAACACAACTATTTTCATTTATTTGTCCTTGACATCATCTACCTCTTATAAGTCTCAATGAGGGTGAAAGAAAAGAAAAACATCATTTATGATGCAGAGTTGTATAGACTCCTGCAACTTTCAGTAGTATACAAATCTTCTCAATATTGTTAACTGTAATCACTCTTATTCCTTAAGGTATCTTTATCATTTAGGTTTCTAAATTTGGGATTTGATGTATGGTTGAGATTTGATGTAGGAAGATAAGGCAAAAGATAGCTAACGATAACCAACACTGTCAAAGGCTGGTTGTCTAGGCTAAACAACTAGAAACAAGAGAACAAACTCTTTATAATATTGTCAAAATATCATATTTGTTTTTTTACAGTAGCAGCAACCTTTTAAATACTAGCAAAACTAAGTAAAATAAACCCTTGTTCTTAAAAATAACTAAATCTTAGCTATCTAAATTACCATCATAACTATTACGTAAATAACCTATCAAAAGAAAAAACCCTAATTATATGAAAGCTATTGTAGTTCTAACTCCTGAATCATTCTCCTTGGGTTGGAAGAAACTTGTCCTCGAGTTGAAACTGTTCTTGCCTCAATCCTAAGGGTGTCCAAATAAAAAATCGCCAACCTTTTTTCCGTTTCATATACATATATAGTTAATAGTAGTTTTATTTCATGGTTAGGATTACAAACTTGTACTTGCAATTCATTCCCTCCCAATTCTTGTCATAGATAATAAACTGTAATCTCTATAGAAGCTTATTCTTGAATTTGTATGAAGCACGTAACGGGTTAAGCTGATGAATTCCTTTTCTGAAACAACTACAACAATGCAATCTTTGCATTTAGTTACTATGTTTTCATGGTTGTTGCTATAGTTGTCATTGTTCTCCTTATCAAGTTCATCATCACAATAAACATCGTAGATTGGTGGAGAATCTCAATCCACATTGATCATCATATATTGGCAAAAAAAACTCCGATCCATAACTCTTTTTTTTCTCAACAAATAGTGCTTGTTGCTCCTCAACTCTCTCTCTCCATTGAAATACAGTGTTTTTCCCTTTTTTCAATCCACCTTACACCATATGGTTTATGGCTTCAACATCATGAAAAGAGCCTTGACCCTTATGACTACCTTCTGGGATGTATAAGGGGTTGTAGTCAACGTCCAAAGTCTCCTTTATGGCTTCCGCTCTAATTTCAAGCATGGTTAACACCTTTTGCTTGAGCTGGTTTAGCATCCTAATGCCAACTGATATCGGAAGAAAAGGCAAAAGATAGCTAACACAACCAGAGAAAAAAGATAACAAACTCTTTATAAAATTATCAAAATATCAGAATTGTTTTTTTACAGTAGTAGCAGTCCTTTAAATACCAAAAAAGAGAAGAAAAAAAAAAAACCAAGTAAAATAAGTTCTTAGCTGTCCAAACTATCATCATAAATATTACTCAAATAAACTATTAAAAGAAAAACCCTAATTATATGAAAGCTCCTGCAGTTCTAGCTCCTGCACATCCCGATTAGATTATTGAATGAAATTACTCTAGTTTGTTTGGATGACATGATTTCTTAGTTCTTCTCTGTGTGCTTTTCTCTCTCTTTATGTTTTCTCCCTTTGCCTTGCATGCTATTCTCTCCACAAGTACTCATAATCTTATTACTTTTGTTCTCAAACTGTAATTGCCTTTCCACTTTTTCTATGCAAGACAGCCCACAATTTTTCTATTTCTTAGGCAGTCTGGCGTCATTTATGCATTAAATAGTATTTAAAACTCCCCATCTAAGGGTTTAACCTTTTAGAGTAACTGGATGCTGAGGGATGCAAATCTTGTTTTACCCACCTTACCTATTTCACCAGTCTTATATCACTTTGGTGAACAATATTTGGAAGAATAAGGTTCTGTCTTAGTTGAAAACTTTTTCTGGGTCTATTATCCTCCATATGTTTCAGGTGCAGTGAAGGCTGGATAAGACATTGTCTCCAGATCTGTGTCATCTATCTTAATAGCACTGGAGTGTTGGATCACCCTTTTTTCTTTCCGTTGCCTTGTTCCAAGAAATACATGGAAATATGATGTGTGCCTTATTTGGGGCTTGGAAGTGGTGTTGGCCATAAATCTTGGAGGATTTGATATCGAATTGTTTCCTGTGTTTAAGAAGGGAAGGATGGCTAGAAACTTTAGTGATGTGCAGTGTTTGCAGTTATTTGTTGTGCTTGAATGGTGATAAATGCTAGGATTTTGCAGAATCACTCTTTCTGATAATCTACTTTAGGATGGGATGGTCATTATATGTTCAGCTTTTGAAGTATTTATGAGAAGTGTTTATGAGAAATGTTCCTGGCTTTTCTGATCTTGAGAGTTGTGTTCTTTGCCCTGCATTTGCTTTGTCTGCAATTTTATATTGCAACTAAAATCTCATCTTTTTGCAGGGTGCATGGAGTAACAGTTGCAGAGATGCCCCTCATTGCAACTTGCAGTAACTACCGCCGTCAGGGGATGTGTCGACACCTTATGACTGCTATTGAAGAGGTATTTTTCAAACTAAACCCACGTTTAGGTATCAATCATATCTCCATGAAATTTAAAAAATGAAAATGAAAAAGAAGATATTACGTGTCTGTATTTATGGACTTGGGGCTATTTTTGGGTGGCAATGCCTAATTACTGATCCAATAATTTTTTTTCTGTATTTAATTGGATTTTAGAAAAGCAATTTCAATACCATCAAAGCTTTAATATCTGAACTTGTATGGGTTGCCTGCATGTTTGCTACTCTGCTTTATCTTTGGTCCCCTTCTTTACAAATTTTAGGTCATCATATCCTTGTGACCCCAACCAATGTCATTTCAGATTGTTCCTTGTTGTACTTCAATTGCTCTCAAGACTCATGTTTTGAGTTCTTTTTTGTTATATTGTTTTGCTCATCACCGTCATTTCTATACTGATTATTCACATTACATACCGTAGCTTGTGTTGTCACCTTTAATGGCGTTGGTTTTCAAGTTGTCACGGTTCACACGTCTGCTGCATGTTGAGTTTTTTATTTCTCTTATAACAAGCCTATTTGTGATCTACATTTCCATTTCCTTCCTTTCAACCTCAATGATGGTGGTCCCAGATGCTAATTTCCTTCAAGGTGGAAAAGCTTGTTATATCCGCCATCCCAGATTTAGTTGAGACATGGACTAAGGGTTTTGGCTTCATACCAGTGAGTAAAGATGAAAAGCAAAGTCTGAACAAGATAAACTTCATGGTGTTCCCTGGAACAATATTGTTGAAAAAACAGTTGTACAAAACAAAAGAAGCAGACACACAATCAGGTGAGTATTCGTTCCCTTTTCAAAAGAAACCCAGGTTACTGTTGATCATCTCCAATTTTCTGAGAAATCGATGAATTTTCTTTGGTCATTCAGGCTTGGGTGATGCAGCACCTTTAACTGAAGTAGATATTTGCCCCATGGAGGATCATGTCACTGAGTTGGTGCAGCAATCCAATGAGAACAGCTACCTTGATGAAGTTGGTATCTCAGCAGAGCTCAAACATGGTGAAAGCCAGAATTTGCAAGAATCTGAACCTAGCAGTGAAAGGCAAGGTAACTACCTTGATGAAGTTGGTATCTCAGCAGAGCTCAAACATGTTGAAAGCCAGAAATTGCAAGAATCTGAACCAAGCAGTGAAAGGGAAACTCATGATGGTGCTGAAGGACTAGGACGAGCACCACCCATGGTAACTAACCTTTCGTCTGAAGTAGGACTCTGTTCTGATGGAATGCCCTTTGTCGAGTCTGACAGAAAATTTTTCCCTAACAAACATGCTGCTAAAAAGGAAGACAAGAAGACGGAAACCCAAGGTAGTGATTTGCAGGAACAACTTTCAAAGCTGCCCCGTGGAGACTTAGTTCCAGCCCTAGGACGAGGCCCAGGTGAAGTGGCCTGTAATGTTCAATGTATTAGTTATGTTCCTTCTCCGGACACACCATCACAGCAAGTCTGTGAGTTAAATGAGAAATAGAAACAAAATTGTAAACTATTAATTCTTTTCTCGTTGTTGCTCATCACCTCACACCTACACACACTCATCTTGCAGCATAAAGGCAGTAGAAAATATAGGAATAGAGCAGAGAGACTTAAAAGTTTCGGCAGCTTCGGGATGGTTCTGATCCTAAAGGCTTACGAAAGGGAACAAAAGCAATGTCTCACAGTTATGCATGGGTAAACTAAACAAAAACAGAGAAGGATAAAAACTAAAGCAGAAAATGCATATTTATTTGCGGGAATGGACTCAATAATGAGCTGTTCTACCCTATTACTTTTTACCCTTTTTATTATTTAGTATACTTCTGAAACTTTTGTCCACTCAGAGGAGATGAAATGATTTTAACAAATTGAGAATAGCAGTTTGCAAAATATAGGGAGTGCTAAAATCAAGACCAAGTCCTTGTTTTACATGTAATTTCCGAAAAACTTACCTTCATACTGCTCAGAAAGGTCACAATTTGACAAACCTTGAATCCCTGATAGAGAGACCTTTGAGAGGGATTTTGTATTTTTCATACATTGCACTTTTGACTGTTGAATAAAAAAAATCTGTAATCATTTTCCATTCAAATCAATTCATGCTTCATATGATATAACAACACCACAATGGAAATCTATAATCGTCCATTTCTATTTGATTTTACTTTGAGTGACATATTTATACACCAATAGATACACAATTATATCTTTCCACACAAAAATAAATGGAAAGGTGAAACAAAACAAAAACAACAATAATGCAAAAACTACTCAACTCTATTATATAATACATAATATCCATATTTGAAGCGTATCAAATATAAAAAATTTAATCTCTAAGCACCTCAATAAATCTAAAAAAAATAGCCAAAATAAAATCTCACTAAATTAAAATATAATAGCCTAATAGTTTTCAAAATCGTTTTGATACTCAAAACATCAATGTAGTAACAACCTTATTTAACATGTGTATAAACAATAGTAATTGTTTTTGGCAATTATTAAATTTGCTAATTTATTTGTACCAATCAATCTTGAAATCTATAGATGGATATTGATGGGCCAAAAGCCTAGAAAACAAAACAGACCAAACAACTACTATTTGGTCAAGCTACTAGGCTAAAGGCATATCAGATAGTTATTGCCTGGTCAACTGGTTCGGTTAAAGGCTCAACTATCCTAAAAAAAGATCGAACAATTATTTTGGCAAAAGAAATGAGAGAGTTGATTAGGCTAGGGAGAAAAGAAATAGAGAATATAACGACTTGAAAAAACAAGATAGAGAGAGAGAGAGGAGAAGGACAAGTCATTAAAGCTCCATCATGTCTCTGGTAACGATACACATTAAATCAGGAGGAAAAGCTCATCGAGACGAATCCAACATCATAAAATAAGGTTGCCATTGGTGCTTGGAGATGCCTCACAAGTTGCCACAAGACAGCAAGTCTAATTCACATGTTGGCATGTAAAATAAACATAGTAGAAATTTTTTTCCTTTTTTCTCCAACTTGGACCCTGGTTATTCAATAACTCTCTAATTCAATCTCTAAATTAGTTTGATTGGTTAGCATGAAAGGAAGATTCCCATTTAGTCCCTGATTCATCATTTCAATCTTCAAATTAAGCTCGACCAGATAGCATACAAGGAAATACTATCTCGCACGTGCTTCTATCATGCAACCGCCTAATAGTGTTACGTGACGCCCACCTAATTCTATGTTGCAGAAGTTATTAATATGGGTACAAAAATTACTAGAACGGATGCCTACCTTATTAAACAATACAAGTTATCAATGAGAGCGTGATATAAGTTGTTAGTATAGCACCTACCTTGTCTCATAATTGTCAGAGTATAAATTGAATAGTGCAACGCTTACATGAACAACTTGTTTTATAGCTTGCTTAAGTGGTGAAGGTAGTTATTTCCATAATTAATCTTATACAATATGTTTGTGAATCTATTCTCCACGAGGAAATTTCATGTGACCTAAAGTATATAAATACCTAAGGTCACCATGTAACAACATACAGACCACAAAAAAAAAAAAACACACACACACACATAACAATCACAACATATATTATTCTATGTTTTTATTCTCTTTGTTGTATATTATTTTTCTCCTATGCATTTGTTAACTTGTGTATTGAAAGGTCCTTTATCCCAATAGAGAACATGTTTTGCAGGAGATCATGAGCCATAAAATTAGCCTAAATTAAAAAAAAAAATCCTCAAAGCCCATTGCACAAGTTATTTTTCTTAAAACAAAATCTTCATGCCTCTATATAATGATTCCTTAAAAATTTATTATGGCAATTTCTCCATTGATTAGAAATCTTTATATCTCCAAACAAAATCTTCATGTCTCCATATAATGATCTATCTAAACATTTATTGTGGAAATTTCTTTATTAATTCTTTATTTTTCTACCTAGTATAAAATATTTGTTATTCTCTCTTTAGGCTTAGTATAACACCTAACCCCAATACAATAAAGATGCAAGGACCAATATAGGAGTGTCTGCATAACATTTACCATCACATAACTTTCACCTGAGCACAAAGTGTTATTTGCTCCTTATGAAAATGGTAGGTATAGTTTTCCATTTGATTATAAGAAACCTTTTCACACTCTTCAAACACATCTTGGGCGACCTTCTTAAAAAAAAAGAGCAATCAAAGAACTATAATGTGCCTCATGATGCAATCAGAACTCAACTTTTTATAATAAATGCTTGTACCTACTTTGTTATTGTAACATATTACATTACTAGTGCTTTTCATATTTATGAGAAAAAAACTCAAGAGTCTTTTAAATTACATTCAACTTTAAAGATTGAAAGGGTTAACTGATGGGCCAAAAGCCTAGAAAAAATAAGAAGAAAGACCGAATAATAACTATTCGGTCAAGTTATTGGGCTAAAGGCCCAATAGCCAAAACTAGATAGTTATTATCCGAACAATTGGTTAGGCCTAAGAAAAAAAACATTTTTAAGAAAAAAAAAGAAAAAAATATTTGGCCCAAGGGAGAGAAGAAAGAGAGAATAAACTAGCCCAAAAACCAAGAAAATGGATAAAAAAAGAGAGAAAATGAGAAATGAATGACAAGTCACTAGTGCACCATTTTGTCTCTAACAACAAAATACGTCACACTAAGAGGAAAAGTTCATTGAGACGAATCTAAAAACACTAAGAAAAACCAACATTAGAGCCAATATGACACTTTTTTTTACTGCTATAAGGTGATGGCCTAATTCATATGCTAGTGCATGTAATACATACGATAAGTTTTTCTTCTTCTTTCTAGCTTAGTCTCTGATTCTTCAACAACTCTCCAATTCAATCCCCAAATTAAATTGACCAGACAACATGCGAGGATGATTCTACTTCAGTCTCTGATTCTTTAATTCAGTCACTAAATTAAGCTCAATTAGACAACATGTAAAGAAATATCATCACACACATGCTCCCATCACGCAACCACCTACTAGTGTTACATGATGCCCATCTAATTCTTCATTGCAAAAATTACTAATGCATTTGTTAAAATTTCTAGTAAAACCACCTACTCGTCTCACCACTGCAAGTTATTAGTACATGCACAACACAAATTGCTAATACAACATTTACTTATCTCATAATTATCAGTACAACATATACCTTATTTATCAAATTGAATAGAGTGAAGCCTATATGAACAACTTGTTTTACAAGTTATCTATACAATGAAAGTATTTATTCTTCATGATTACTCCTGCACAGTATGTCTACGACTCCATAATCCATGAGATAGTTTCATGTAACTTGAGATGTATAAATATCTTAGGCCACCAAGTAAAAACACAATACACCATATAAAAACACACACAATAATCACAACATACACTCTTCTATATAATTGTTTTATTTGTGATGTATTATTTCCCCCCCTTCCCATGTATTTGCCAACTTTAACATCATAAGGTCATTTATCCTAATAAAAAAAAATTTATAATAGATAGTGAGTGACATACTTAGCCCAACTTAAAAAAAATCACCAAAACTTATTAAACTAGGTGTGGAAAAAGAAAAGTTTAATTTAAAGTTTTTTTAATTTCAACAGACATTTATAATCTTTTTTGTTTCAGCAAACATGCATAATCTTTTAAAGTCTAACATATAGTCAATGCCATCATGTAAAGGCTCATTCATGCAATATGTATAACTACTAAGAGCATCTCCAACACAAGAGGCAAAAAGAAAGCCAAAACCAAAAAAATATTCTTTTTGCTATTATTTTCTCTTTTAACAGCTCCAACAGAATAACTATTTCAATATCTAAAATGCCTTTTATTTTACATAAATGTTATTTCTACACATCCTTGAAAAAACACAACATGAAAAAGGTGTTGTTATAGGATTAAGGCAACAATAACACTTAAGAGGGTGAATTATACGCATCACTAATATTAACAATCAATGCAATTTAATTCAATTAAACAC
>Ga0307517_10012895_pt1 | contig 11413 bp, 12 predicted proteins | sample 23_EM_MG_FD_194515 | JGI IMG/M metagenome (GOLD analysis project Ga0307517, IMG submission 194515) | Populus trichocarpa ectomycorrhiza microbial communities from riparian zone in the Pacific Northwest, United States - 23_EM | ecosystem: Host-associated > Plants > Roots > Unclassified | place... | reverse complement strand
TAGGTCGCTAGAGGTGAGAGGGGATCTGGGAGGGCTGCCGGATGCGCGCAGTTGGTAAGAGTAGGCAGGAGGCCTGTAGACGAGAAGATAAGGGGGCGGATACAACAGGAAGGCGCTGGGAGGGGGTAGGGTCGCAAGGAGGGCGTCGGACGCTTTGGAGGGAAAGTGGGGCGTCCGGGCGCACCAGACGCAAGAGATGAAAGGCAAAGAGGGCTCAGGAGATCCGGAAGGACGGGAGGCAAAGAGCGGACTGGCCTCGTCCGGACGCGGGCTCGATACGTCCGGTGAAAAAGGTTTTTTTGCTGATGTCCATACATGCTCCTTCCAACCTCTATCAGTTTGCATCCAAACCCTCAAAACCCTCACACTCAATTTCATCTTTATATCCTCCCCCAACCATCTTAACACTCTCTTCCAATTCACCCTTCCTTCCATCATCCACATACCCTCCAACTTCAATTTCTGCACATTTACCTCTCACTTCTTCAAACCTCTTTCCATCACCACTCCCATCCTCTCCACTCTTTCCTCAATTTCCCTTTCATCCTTCCCTACTACTATAAAATCCACATCATCCACACACACAATCATCTCCACACCCTCCACCCTCTCCTTCCTCAACTCCTCCAACGCTTCTCCCAAAACAAACATAAACAAAATTGGGCTCAACGGTGAATCCTGTATTGTTCCTCCCTTCATCCTTGCCCCCCTCTCTATCCTTTTACCTATCCTCACTCTCACCTCCCGTTCCCTTAAAAACGAACTCACCTCTCTCACCAAGACTTCATTCAATCCCACCTCCCCCAACCTCTTCACACATTTTCCCACTTCCACATTCTCATTACCCCCCATCACATCCATACACAACAATATCTCCTTCTTCCCACCCTACTCTCAACTCTTATACAACATCCTACTCTATCCAAACTACTCCTTCTCATTCTTCCTCTATCCTGTTCATTTCCCATTCCTACTTGCCCCCACATTTCCAACCTCCTTGCCACCAACTTCTCCGCTACCTTACTCATCACATCCAACAAATTTATTACCCTATAACTACTTAGAAGCCCATAATCCAACTTATTAGGCTTCCTCATAATTATTCTCACACCCCTCCTCCACCTCTCACACACATACCTTAATCTCAAACTTCCCCTCACTATTTTTATAATCACCTCTCTCCCCCAATTTATTCCCCATACCTCCTTCACAACCCTTCTACCTAAATTATTTTCCCCCACTGCATTCCTATTATTCTGTTTCCATACAGACTACTTCACCTCCTCTTCCTCTACCTCAACCTCGCCTCAAAACCCCTCCTCCTACTTTGTATGAAAACATCCCCCCTGTGCCTTGGAACAAGATCGATATCTAGATAGCAGCTGCTATTTTGACTAGTGTTCGTTACGGGGCGGGGCGGGGCGGGTTTTCGCTCGCCAGACCCCGCCCTTACACGGGGCCGGGGGGGTATTTTTCGGGTAATCCCCGCCCCGCCCCCATCCAGGGCCCACCCGGACTCATTCCCTGGACGGGGCCCCGTTTGTTACCACGTATTTTTAACGGGGACCCGTCTGGGGTATGGGTGGGGCAGGGGCCTGAGCGGGTACAGGGGCAGGGAATGCCGAAAAATACCCCCCGCCCCAGGCAATTGAGTGGGGCGGGGCGGGGAAAAAGGCCGGGGGCCCGCGTTTTTTGGGGCCCCGTCCGCCCCGTAACGAACTCTAATTTTGACTATTTTAATAATAAAAAGAAAAATCCTGTACCAAGCCTCTACAGTTGAGCTATAATAAAGGTGCAGCGTTGTAATATTTTATTTCAACAAAAAATCCATTTCGCTCACATTTCGAGCTGAGCCTGAAAAGAAAAATACAACCGGCCTTACTAGAAAAGACAACTCCAATGTCCCTGCCTAAGGTCCAATTAACCTACCTGATATCATATCAGAAAATACTGCGCAGCAAAAGATTTGGTGAGTATGGGGAAATATTCTAGAGAGGCCACCACCGTGCAGAAAGATCTTGTAGTAACTTTATTTAATTACTTGATAGTTGGTTCACTTGAATCTTTGTTCCTCGCCGCCCTTTTATTGTGGGGTTGCAGTGTTGATCAGCAAATTTCTCGTTTTACCGTTATTCCTCGTTACCTTATTCGAACTCCCACTGTAGTTCCTTCCCAGCTCTGGACTGCCATAGGCTCAAGAGTGAATTTCATTGGTCCTGAGAGAGAAAAAGGCCACATAAACCCCCAAAAATCCAAGCCCCAATCTTCCTGATACCTACCAGCGCGTTTTATGAATATTCTTAAAGAGACTCAACTTCCAAAGGTACCTCTTGAAAACCATTTGAGTTTCGATATCAGCTACCGGTCAGGGATCACCTTATACTGTAAAAATTGGAACACTTGGAATAATTGGACCTCACTCTAGGACGTTCGAGTTGCCTCTCTCCAAGTAATGTCGGTCTTTTTTTTCTTTTTATTTATCTCAGTGGGGCTGAAAGACAAATTTTCCACTGTGTTTTTTCCCCTAGTCCACAGGTGGAAATTCTGGATGTCCTAGCCTGAGGTCCAATTATTACAGTTTTTGAGGTATGGTTGGTGCCATTCAAAACGTACACCAGGAATTCCACATCTTTCAAAAAAAACAAGGCTTTTCAACCACAAATATATTGGGAGAAAAAAAACCTCACGGTCAGAGAGCAAACGATGGCGAATAGGCCTTAGGTTCTTTTTCTTCCATTATATTTTTTGTTGAAAAGCCTTGTTTTTTTGAAAAGTTGGACTTTTGGTGGGGAAAGGATAAATATGTTACGATAGCCACACTTCAAATGCTTAGTAATCTATACTTGATTGTTTAAGAAATAGGGGTTTGGCCCTTATATAAACTATATCATGCACTAAATATATTTTTCTCATAATTAAATAATTTTATTCTTTTTTTATATATTTATAATACATTATTATTTAAACCCTTTACTATGAACTCATGCAGAATATCAGGCTTGGCATCAAAATATGTACAGCCACATGTAACATATTTTTTCAGCCTCATGCACGTTTTGAATGGCACGAACTATACAGTATTCACTCAACCCCCCCCCCCGCCCGAAGCACATGTAAAACGAAATTATAAAAAGGTACACGGAAGCCTCATACCCCCCCCCCCACTCAACCCACAATTCCTCCACGCCTTCATAATTTTCAAAGTTCTATAAACGGTCGCATATTGTCTACAGGCCTGATAGTGCGCCAAGTTTGGTAAATCCGCGCGTGCATTGATGTCCTCTGAAGATGGATAGACCTTGTGTAAATGACCCCGGAGGAAAATGTCCTGGCCTAGGTACCATACTTTACTGTGCCTGCGGTGCAGTGAACTAATATTGTGTCCTGGCAGGCTCTTGTTAACAGCGAAGCTATTAGTGTTCTCCCCATCAGGGCTTCAGCAACCAGGTTGATCCGAGTTCCAAAACCTGTGAGTGCCATTACTTGTAGGAGAGTTTGCGGTTCAGATTGACTCTAGGATTCATGATAGGCAAGGTTCCTACTATCCCCTGCACCAGGCAAGATGTCCTCGTGCAAGGTGGGGATCGCAGGGATGTCTAATATATTGAGTTTGCTGCATAACTTTAGGGAAACATGGAGACATGCTACCACACTACCATGCTGTCTGGTGATTTTGCTTCTCTGATAATACCACCGCTAAAGGGCTTACTTGGGCAACCCTTGCACGAAAACATCTTGCCTGGTGTTTGTATCATAGCATGCTAACTACCTCATCTCAGGGGACAAAAACTCTCGAAAAGCTGTTAAGCTGGGTGTCTCTCTCCAACGAGAAAGTGGGCTTCTCCAACAGCCTCTTGGTGTTCTTCTCCTTGCTCCTACCCTACAATTAATTCCTGATCTATTTTTAGTCTCCCAGCGCCCCGCTATCCAATTAGGGCGTGGTGCGCAACTCACTCGAAATCGCCTCTTCCCACGTTCTCTGTTTAAGCCTTCGGGCATTTGAAATGCTTTAGAATATGTCCCTGAAAATCTTCTGCAGGCCCCCGCACCCGACAATAGGCAGTGAGTGCTGATCCGAACCTGTTCCCCCATTCTATCTGCAACGGCATACTCCGAATCCCACCCATACTGCAAGGATCCAAGTCGATCGGGCATCACAACTGGAGATCTTCCTTGGGGATTAAGCCGGCAGATCGGGGACTTCACCTGTTGTATGTACTGAAAACCGCAGCTTACCGGGCCTTAGCATTATATTCACCTTACAGCGTCCTGCTCTGTATCGCTCTATTCCAGCTTATAACGTTGATCCAGCCATAAATACTCCACTCTCTCCCACTTCCTAGCTCAGATCATCCTTCCCATCTATCCATCCATCCAGCCCCTCGAGCTCACTGCACAAATCGCTTTTCCCTCCATCCACTCACTCACTCACACTCCAAGAAGAATGTTCCCTGACACAATGGGAGTATGCAATTCCCCCCCTACCATGCCCGAGGGGTATGAACTCCACTCCAGCGACACAGTCCCAGAACTGGTCGAAGCCGTTGGCAAGCCCGACCATCCACTAGAGCGATGCTGGCCAGCCTTCATCGCCGAGCCCATTGCAGCCATCGACCTCATGAACCGCATCCCGTACTTCTCAAAGTACCAATTCATCGTCACCCATAATGGAAGCCCAGTTGCGCTCTCCAAATCCGTACCCTTCTACTGGCCCGAGCTAGGGGAACACGGCTCCCAGCCGTACGGAACCAAAGGCTGGAGAACTGTCGGTGAGACCCTATCGGAAATGGGGTGGAGCAATGCTCTGCTCAGAGCATTGTCCTTATACTTTAGCAACAACCCCACCACCGACTTCCCAGAAGCAGAGATCTATGCCGGGCACGAGAACCTAGTCGGCAAGCAGCCGAATGCCATCTGCGCCCTTGCCGTCGCCATAGACCCAGCACACCGCAAGCGCGGCATCGCCGACGCTCTGCTACAGAATTACAAAGACCTCACCCGAGCCTGCAGCTACGAGGCCCTGGTAGTGCCCGTCCGCCCCACCCGGAAGACAGAATTCCTCGACGTCAAGATGGAAGACTACGTCTCGTGGGTAAAGTGGGGTGGTGCCGGCGTGGACGAGCCATTTGATCCGTGGGTCAGGACACACGTAAGACTAGGCGGGTGGATTATTAAAGTGTGTCACCAGAGCATGCGGGTCGAAGCTGATACCGATACCTGGGAACGATGGACGGGAGTCCGATTCACTTCCGAAGGGGCTCTGTGCCATAAAGACGAGAATGGGAGAACGTACCACGAGATCTCGGTCCCCGGTGCGCTCACTTATGTACGTTACTTTCCAGAATTAAATCGGGGGTTCTATACCGAGCCGAACGTTTGGATTCGTCATATTTAAGAAAATTGCGATGGGGATAGTTAAGTATCTAAAAAATGGGTTCTATAGAACTCGGAAGAATATGGTTTTCCTTTTTCCTTTCTGGCTTTTCATTTTCACTTGCTTTTGGAAGTGGTTGCCTTGGGCTAGTGATGGCTCTCCGGAGGATAGTAGATCGAGGAAATTATGGTGGTCGTTTATCAATACGGTCATTCTGTGCTTTTCCACCAGCCATCTATCTGTCTACAACACCGAGGCCAATCATGTCATCCAAATTTTGTATGTTTCATAGCTTCTCACTCGTGGTCCTCGGACATGTATTTTTTCCACTGGTATGATACCTAAGTCTAGTAGTGTACTCGGGAGTGCATGAGTGTGGGAGCCCGAAGAGAATAAACGTACTCGAGTGCAAGTGCCCACGAATATGTTTTCGTACAAGTCAGGGATTATTTTGCTGGTTAATTATCCCTGTATAGTAAGAGAAAGCATATCCCTTGATACTTTGTACAAGGGTAAGTTGGGCGCGGTGTCACAAGGAATCTTGGTTTATTGCCTATTCTTAGGCGTCGCCCGACTATTTTACCTGATCTGACTAATAGTTGATTAGCTGGATTTACAGATGGGGAAGGTTGCTTCACTGTCTCTATTTTATCTAACTCTGTAACGTTTAGATTTAGATTTATATTAACTCAAAAAGGTGAAATTAGTATTCCTATTTTAAATCACCTAGTGGTTAAGCTCGCTAAGAGGTCAAAAGAAAGTGTGGAGAAATACTAGAGCTTCTTTAGGCAGAGAGTTGCCTTCAGGGGTAAGATTTTCATAGATATTTACCGCGGGGCGTTAGTTTTGAGACATTTGCCATCTATTTAGGGGAAACAACTAACCTGGAAGGGTTACTTTGTGAAAATCCTAACTCACACCTTATTCTGACCTCCTAGCGCGAAAACGAGCCACACTGCAAAGCTGCGAGTTCTACAAAACCGAGTGACAGACCACAAGGGACAGCATTCAGCACTGCAGTATGATATGAATAATAGAAATCGCCTACAGTACCGAACTGCATCAGGACCCCCATCCAATTTCGCTTATTGGGACCAATATTGAGTGCCTACCAGCCTCAGATGCCGGTATCGTATCTCCCTTGGCTACCCAAGAACTCATTTACCGAGTCCCCAACTATTAGCCAGTTCCAGGGACAATCCATAACTTTTTTCTAAAACATAAGACAGGACACCAACGAATTCGGGCTCCCTTTAGTTTCAGTAACAGCTAAACTAAGGCCTAAGCCAACCACCGCCCATGCACCGGGGCGAAGAAGCGCGGAACGGATCTGGGGGAAACGCCGCTGAGAAGGTTGGGCACGGGTATAATCCAAAGAATTCCAAAGGTCAGGGTGCCGCTTGGCTGGCCGACTAGGGAAAACTATGAATATTTTGCCACAACTAATAAGCTACTACCCGAGGATCAGACTTTCACCCAAGAATGACAAGAAGAGCGCCGTTGAGTTCCTGTTCTGAACCCCAAACATGACAACCCGATCACCACCAGTTTAAAATGCTTGATGCCCACTCCTCGTTGGTATGATAACGACAACTAATGGTTGAGCTCTATTGGTACCAATCAGCAAGCCCAACCTCAGATTCTCATAATGAGCATTGCCAGAGGATAGTTCCTACACACTCCCGGTTTTGTTCCTGATCGACATACTCCTTGCATAGCACAAAGCCCAACCTCCCATCCGTTCCTGCAGAAGAATGAAAACCACCAGACAATCCTCATCCGAAATACCGGAAGCAAGGGCACTTCGGCAACCTCCCCTCCTCACAGATCAGCAATTCCGCCAATCTCCGCTCCTGCATTCCTGACCGCCACTTCGTCTGTTTATGTTCTGAGATACAACACGCCAACTGGAATGGAGTCATTATATACTCTTCCCACACTCCTTCCCAATCACCTCTTCTCTCCAGCGACAAACAGATACTCCTCCGACCCCCCCATACCCTCACTAACCCTTCCCTACGGATCGCCCTTTTCAATATCCCAACTACATACATTCTTTTTTGCGAAAAGTCCCGCTAGCAAGCAAACATGCTTACCCCAGCTCCCATTCTTCTCCTCTCACTTTTTACACTTTTGGCGGCCTCTGCACCGCTTCCCCAGGAAGGGAACCAGCAGTTTGACCTTCACAACAAATCACCATCACCCACGCTTGCCCCACTCACCGCTTCTCCGACTGCCGCCGCTACGGCTGTTCCATCGACTGCCCGGGATCTCTCCGCCGCCGTGGCGGCCGAAGCGCTCAAGAAAAATTCAAAACAGCCCATTACAGGCGAAGACGGTACGAAGCTCGGTATGGCTGCCGTGATGGAGGGCCTCGGCGCGGCGACCGGGGCACTCGGTGCCCTTCCAGTGGCAGGTGGTCTCGGAGGCCTGGGTGCCCGTGACGAATCCAGCATCCAAAGTCAGAACAAGAAAAGAACCCCACTCGTACCTGGATTAGACCTCTTCAAAAAGCTCCCAATCGGAGGCCTTACCAATATCGGCGGCCGCGACACCTCCAAGCTCGAGAAGAGGGACGCACTCGGTGGAGACCTTCTCGCGGGGCTCCCAGTCGTCGGCTCTCTCCTCGGCGGCGGGGGCAAAGCCAAGCGCGGAGCAACAGCGCCACACCTCTCCGATACTGATAAGCCAACTGAAAAAACAGAAGCAAAGAAACGGGCGGACCCATTCTCCGGCATCAAAAAAATTGCCGCAATTGTCGCTGACGTCCGCGGCGTTACCTCAAAGGTCAAGCGCGGAAGCTTCAGTAAAAGCATTATCGACTCTACAAACGCAAAACTAGACAGCCAACTCGACTCCACACTCGAAGACGCTGAGCGCACGGTCCACCCGGAGAATACCTCGTTCCCGCCGGGTCTGCCAGTCAAGACACCGCAGGACGCCCTTGACAAGAGAACCGACAGCCAAGACGAGGAGCACCGTGTTGAGTATGTGCAGGAAGACGTGTACGAGGATGTTTTTCCAGTGCCGCATCCGCACGAAGAGCATGAGAAGTACGAAGGGCTACAGAATACTTATGAGACGCACGAGGAGCTGAAGCGCCAGCCGTTGGACCTCGCGGGTGCTCTCCCAACCAAGGATCTCGTCGAGAATGTTTCTGGGCTAAAGAGTGCTATGGATGTTGTCAAAAGTGTTTCCTCGGCGGCGAAGAACCGTAACTCGTAAGTTGCATTGTCACGAATGAACAGTTGGGTTTTGTGGGTGGTCGATTAGCCAGTGGCAGTTTCTAGATTTTAAACATTCCCTTTTACTTTATTTTTTACTTTTAGTATTTCTTCTCTCATCTCTCTCTCGTTTGGCACACTTTTTTGATGGTGGCGGCTCAGAGACTAAATTGCTTATTTGTGGAGCCAACCCAGTTTCTTTCGGTGTATTGTAGACACTTTGAATTGGAGGTTTAGACGGAATGAATTTGATGTAGTGATAATTTTGCGGGATCACGGGGCTCAAAATTCCCAACTGTCGTGCATTGGCCCACCTCCAGAGGTATTGAGTACCACTCCCAGCACCCAAATACACAGAAAGTACCTAGGCGTAGACGGTGTACCAGTACTTTGTGAGTCTATGCACAAGCGTTGTATACCCATCACATCAGATCACTCGTGAACACATTACGAAACGTTCTTAATCGGGTCACGAGTTTTTTCAGGGTTTCATTGAGCCTCCCGATTTTCCTCTTATTATACCCCCCCCTCCCCCCCAACCGCACCCTCAGAAACACCACAAAACCCATATATTCACAACAGGACCCAAAGAACCTCCAAAACCCTTTATCATAGCCCAAGCTCTTCAGTGGTAGGTATCGATCGCCTTTACCACCACCAAGCCCCCGACGTCATGAGGCTCAACGGAACAATCCAAGCCGAAATCCAAGCTCGAGGCCCCCCATCCACTTCTCGTCGCACACCTTTTGTCCGTCACCAAAACGAACCTGCGAAGGCCTAATAAAAAACTGGGAAATTTTTAACCCGCACCAGTAGGGGGTTCCATAAAATTCGTTCATTCATTCATTAGTCTATCTCCACCCGAGCAAATCCCTCGTCGCACAAAAAGGACCCCAGAGGATCGAGGAAATTTTTCTACGTGTTGTTGTTAAGGAGTCAGCAAACAACAATCTCAGCCTTCCCCTCCATCCTCTCTCATCCTCCCTCAACGGCGACTCTTTCCTTCCTCCTTTACCCCTCTATTCCTCCGCATACACGACAATAGCATCCGCAATGTCGAAAACTAACGGTAGTAATCAGGCCATGTCGCCCCCCACTGTCACAAACGAAAACATCTTTCTCTTCATCCCCAACTTGATCGGCTACTCGCGCATCATCCTCGCCGGTTGTTCGTTATACTTCATGTCCTACCACCCGCATTACTGCACACTCCTGTACACGCTCTCCTGCCTTCTCGACGCGCTCGATGGCTGGGCCGCCCGGCGGTTCAACCAGAGCACAAAGTTCGGAGCGGTACTCGACATGGTGACGGATAGATGCACCACCGCCTGCCTCCTCTGCTTTCTCAGTAGCGCGTACACCAAGTGGGCGATTCTCTTCCAAGGCTTGATATCCTTGGACCTAGCGAGTCATTACATGCACATGTATGCCTCGTTGGAGCGGGGCGCCGGATCGCACAAGAAGGTTGAGAAGAAAATGAGTCGGGTCTTGAATATGTATTATTCTAATAATGTTTGTTTTTATTTCCGCTCTTCTTTTTTCTTTCTCGTTCCCCCCTCCCATTCCTGAGTCGTAACTCGATGATCGGAGAGGGTCGCTGACAAGAGGGAGGGGATTCGATTGTAGAAAGTCCTATTCATCTTCTGCGCTGCGAATGAGTTGTTCTTTCTCAGCATGTACCTCCTCTCCTTCCCGCAGTTCTCCATCGTTGGAAACTCCTGGAGTTGGCCGTGGATTGTTGCGGCGGTCACGTTCCCCATTTGCGCCGCTAAGCAGTGGATCAACGTTGTGCAGATGGTCAAGGCTGCAGGGTCATTGGCGGAAGGTGATTTGGAGCTGAGGTCCCAAGCAAAGAAACGAAATTAGTAGGCCGGTCGGTTGGTTGGTTAGCATGATATAGTACCCGGAATTAGGGAAAAATTGCATAAGGGCGTTCGTTGGTTGTGGGGCTTCCTTTTCTTTCTCTCTTTTTTCACATATTATCTATCTTGAATTTTCTTTAATTCTCAATCTACGATTGTTCCCTCAAACATCGCACACTCAATTTGTCCCCCTGTGACTTTGTGGTGGGCCTCACCACTGACCGGCCTACCAATTCCCAGACGCCATACCGCAGGTTGCTCGAACAAGCGGACCACCTTCTATGTGGTTCAAAATTTCCCCCTCCGGAAAAGAAACCAAAAAACACCCATAAATCTGCTTTCCAAAACAAATAAAGAATTACTAGGCCTCACCGGGAGAGGCGATCCTAACGTCCCGACACAAGGTCCGATCACTCGAGCACAGTACTCGACAGTCAAGTTACAATGAGGGAAGCTTTGGAGGGCGAGTGTATGTGCAGTACAAACACTCACAACGACATTGTCAATTACCTAGCAATCCTATGATATGATAAACAAGAAGGTCCGGTTTAGAAACGCCTTGAAACCCGAACCTCTCCGCCTAAAATCCATTTTGTGCGCGTCCGCACAAAACCTCTCTCCCCACATATGATATAACCCCCCTCAGCCCCCCCAAGCAGCCCCCATCTCCAACGATGGCAGAGTAGAGAAAGAAAGAAGAAAAAAAAGAAATTGGACGTACTGGGAATCGAACCCAGGACCATCTCAACATTCAGTCCATAGAGACTTGCAAATGAGATATTATACCCCTAAACCATGCGCCCGTTATCTCCTTGTCAACCCTTGCAGTAGTAGACACGATATCGCCTGCGAATTTACTGCTTTTTTTTTTTTTTACCCTCTCACAGGAGGGTATTTCATCGTCTGTTTTTCCTAGGTGGGGGGGGGGGGGGTGGTTTAGAATGGGAAAACCT
>Ga0307517_10012894_pt1 | contig 11415 bp, 10 predicted proteins | sample 23_EM_MG_FD_194515 | JGI IMG/M metagenome (GOLD analysis project Ga0307517, IMG submission 194515) | Populus trichocarpa ectomycorrhiza microbial communities from riparian zone in the Pacific Northwest, United States - 23_EM | ecosystem: Host-associated > Plants > Roots > Unclassified | place... | reverse complement strand
GGCTAGTCCAACATCGGCGTCTCTGTTCCAGCAACCAGTGAGTGTGCAATGGATCTTGTCCGAAACCCTAACGGGTTTCTGGTTTGAAGCTTCCGATGATGGGGATTTTGCTGGATCATCTGTGGCTTCTTCTTACGAGCTAGATGACTCATCATGCTTGCTGGGGTTGATCTGTCCCGTTGGAGATGGTCAATTTTATGGGTATCCTCATTGTTCAGGTATTGTTCAGCGTTGTGCTTTTCTTTGATCTGGAAGTGGTAGGCCAGCTCCTACTTCTCCCACTTCATAAATTATACCTAGCTGGATCTTTAAGGGGGTCCATCTCCCTCTGCATTATCATGGGGTCTTCCCTCATGAATTGTCCTGTATCCAGTCTTCGTGTTGGTTCGCTGCTCTGTCTTTCTTTGTGTTAGTGTTTGCTGTTGTTGTTGCTTTTTTGTCTCGTGTATTTGCTGTCACTGATGCTTGTCTATTAGAGCCAAGGGCATGCTTAGTTGGTATATAGTCTTTCAATGGTGTGAACCTCGTATTGGGATGTTGGGTCTGGTTCCCTCGTTCCCCTGTTCCTGCTGATTGGAGTTGGTGGAGTCTACTTTGCTTGCTATCTTTGTGTATACTGCTTATTGATAGCCATTTGGTCAGCTAGTACATAGCATGCGTTGCTTTTGGTTGGTTTATTTGATTTGGCTGCTCTGCTTTTGTGTTGGGTGGTCTGTGGTTTGAACTCTTCACAAGCTGTTATCTGTTGAGCTTCTTCGAACTGGCTTGTTGGGATTCCTTGTTGTCCTGCTTATGAGGTTTCATCTTTACTGTTGTCCATTGTTGCAGCTGGTTACCTTTGGGACGGTTAGCTTTGCCTTTGCTCTACTGATTGTCCTATAGGTTCTGTTTGGTCGTGTGCTTTGAGTGGTCTGTTGTTTGATGTTGGGGTTTCACTTGGCTTTTATGGTTGGCTGCTGGACATGACCTTGAACCCTTTAGTGGGTGTTGTTGCTGTTATATGCAAGTTTTTCTGCTGTGCTCCTTGTAGCCGCAGCTGGGTTTGCTATTGCTGAAGTTTTGCTTGTTGCTGCTATATGCAACCTGATGTTCTCTTTGATTGCATATGCAATTGGAGATTTGCTGGACTCTATCCTTGACCTGTAGATTCTCTGCAGATTGCTTATGATGTTGGCCCTCTTAGGGCTGGTTTTGTTGCTTGCTCCAGTCTGCTTGTTTTGTTGGTTCTGGTTGGTTGGCCTGGGCTTCCTTGCTGGTAGTGGCTGGTTTGTGTGTGCATATCAAGCTAATCAAGCTAATTCAGCCGTGGGTAAGTTATGGAACTTGGCTAGGTGAAGGCTTCCCTGTCTGCTGAGGCTTTGTCTGGCTGGGTAAGGGTCTCTCCCCAAAGTACAGACTATTCGCCCCTTGTTCTCTTTTGGTCACTCTGCAGATTTGTTTTGGCTGCCCTTTTCTTGGGCTCTTGTGGAGACTGCTCCCACTATGCTCTCTTTGTTGATGCCATGGATTCCATCAGTTTGGGTGAGGCTCTCTCCCTAATTGCTTGAGCTACTGATGTAGTGTTCTCTGTCGCAGCTCTGCTAGCATGCTAGTTCGATTGAAGGATATTGGGGGATCTTTCTTTCTTCAGCTCCCTTCTAAGTGGAGAGTGTTGGATGGAGACTGTTCTAATATCAATCAAGTTAATGTTGTGGTGTAGCTTTGGTCTTCTGGTGATGATGTGCGGATGGTTCACTACTCTTGAGTTGCTTGGTAAAGAGCTCTGTTTGGGTGAGGGTCTCTCCCCAAATGCTTTGTCCTCTTGCCTGTTCTGTTCTGGCGCAGGTAGTTTTTTCTCCCCTATTGGGTTTGCTTGTTGGTATGCTGAAATGGATTGTGTATTCTGGCACCTTTGTATTGGTTCGTGCAGCTCTTGCGACTTGTGCCTTCTGGGCTTACAGAAGCTGATGTTATGGGTAGACTGTCAAGGTTGCCTCTGTATGTTATTATCTGTTGCTTTGTTGGGCCTTCGTCTGTTTGGGTGAGGTTCTCTCCCTAATGTCCAGACTGTTAGTCTGCTGGAGTTACTGTGTGGCTGGTCCACTACTCTGCTTTGTAATGGAGTAGCTGGCTTACTGGGTTGTTGCAAGTTTTGTTGGCGAGATTACTGCTGGGTTTATGATTGCACTGCAATCCATATTTTGATGGTTTTGATTTGTGGATAGCTGGTTTGTTAATGAGGTGGGTTTGTTGCTGGTTTATGCGGTTTCCAGGCAGATGCGTCTTTGTCTGATAAGTCTGTTTCAGCTGGCCTCTCTAGATAGCTTCTCTGAACCCCAACAGGATGGGTGAGGCTCTCTCCCCACATGCTTGTGTTGTTGGTTCTCTGTTGCTACTCTGCTGCCAACGGTGCAGGTTGGTCTGTTGGAGATGCTGCCCTGCAGATGATTTCTCATGCCTGCTTGGTATAGGGATCCATTTGGGTGAGGTTCTCTCCCCAAAGCATGTTACTGGTTCCCGTGTGGTGGCAGTTACAGGTAGGATCATATTGGAGGTTATACCTATTACTGTTGCCGATCTGCTGGGTTGGAAGGAGATCCACCCTTCTGATACTGCCGGTTTTTTGGACTTCTAGGCAGATGCTTCTTTGTCTGCTAGGACGATTCTAATGTATAATTATTGCCATTTGGCTTTGATGCTTGTTCAAGGGAGCCTGTTCCCTTTGATTTAGGTTGTACAAAGGAGTCTATTCCCTTTGTTTTCTGTTACGCAAGCTTGTCTTGCTCTTTTTGATCTATACAATTCTTACATTTGATAAAAAAAAAAATAAGTCATTAACCTTAGATTATATTTTCAAAACAACAATCCAAATATAGAAATTGAAGCTGTGCACAATATATCTCAAAACCAAAATGATCCAATAATTACATCTTCCTAGATTGGAATAAAACCAAGTTGACTTGAAAAATGGCGAGCTACTTTTCAAAATGAATAAAAACTTTTCAGAATGATTGTTTCCAATGTTCATCGTCCAGAGTGAAGAAACCATCCAGGCACACCACATATCCAAAACAAAATGTGATCCAACGATGGTAATGAGAGAACATGGCCGGCGACCGAAACTTCCCTATATGGTGTTTTTCCAAAACATTTCTCATGGCGATTTCTCTTAAACAAAAAATGATCTTACAAATCCCTCCAGTAAGATTGTAAACGATGGCGAGAAGAAAAATATATCCAAAACTCAGCCCGATCTAAAGATGGATGCCAGAAATAAAACCATCGGACTGTATTGCCTCATATAGGTTGGCTTTTCCAAATTCTCCATTTCTCTCTCTAGTTAATTTTCTCTCTAGTTTCTCATTTTGTTTTTTTTTATTGGATGAACAAGCTAGAAATATCTTAATCTATATAAAACTCTCTTTAATCTTACCCATTTTGTGATTTTTCTTAAAAGTTTGGATGAAAGGACATAAAGCTCTCATATTTTTTTTCTAAGTTAGACCGGTAGGCCTCGAGGCTGTTTTAAAGGCAATTTTACCATTAATTACAAATTTATCCCTCATTTATGTCTTTATGTATTATTTTTTTCCACGTAAACTATCGGTCTTGTTTCATTATTGGATCAACTTCATTTTTCTTAAAGAGGTTTGCCTAGATGTCCTTTTTGTTCTGAACAGTGGAGATTAGATTTCAACAATCTTGGAAAGTTTTTTACCTCTTGGACTAGCTTCTGTCAGTTTTCAGTTGCTGTCAAGACATAATTATCAATCACCCATAAACCGGTTAACCCCACGACCTACCGCTAATCCCGCTACAACCACAAAAAAACCTTTAATACCACCCTAATACCTCAAACACCATAACCACCACTAAAACCATCCCTCAATCTCCTCAAAACACCAAGAATGTCCCTAAACAACCTCATAAAAAAACCCAACTTATGCCCACACAAGTTTCCACCACAGCTCACAAGAACACCACCACCCTAAACTCTATCTCTAACACTTCATAAGTTGATAAAGTAAAGGTCTCAAATGTTATAACCTGTGCCAAGATAACCTTTTTTTTCCATGGCAAGAGATTGACACCATTTTAGACATTCTAGATAATGTCATTAATGAGAGTGCATCAAAATGGAACCAATAATTGGTGGGATTCTTCTATGTTATAAGATGCCTTACCATGCAGCCAATTCTATAACATTCAGAGTATGGAAACATTATGGCCTTATAGGTGTTATGATGACATAAAAAGGTTTCTTGATTTTTTGATTCAAGAGTAAGGATGTTGCTCACTCATTTATAGAGAAGGGGTCATGGATGTTTTGGGGGATATTCATTGTCCTCCAAATTTAGCACCATTATTTTTTTCTTAACTAGAATAAAATTTTAAAGGTGCTTGTATGGGTTTGCCTTCAGGGTTTACCTTATCCTTTTTGGAATGAGATAGGCTTAGGCATGGTCGCAAGTATAGTAGGGAGACCATTGGTTTGTGATGAATAAATAGTTAATGGCACTCAGCTTGACTATGCTAGAATTTATGTCGAATTAGATGCTTCGCTACCCATGGTCCATGTTTTTCAACTTCGATGTAGGTTATCTACGGAGCCTATCATAATTATGGTTGATTATGAATGGAAGCCAAGAGCTTGTAAGATTTGTAAAGTTTTTATCCACTTATACAAGACATTGGTTGAGGGTCCAACCTTATCGATAGAAGACATGCTCAAGATAAAAAAGATAAAAAAAAAAATAGGGGTGCTCTATATGCATGTAACTCACCAGTTATTATTGCTGAAGGGGTTGCATCCCTTTTGATTGTTGCAGGTACAGTGAAATCAGTAACCCAAACAAACAGTTTAGTTGGAACCGGTCGACAGGTTCAACCATCCCAAGAACTAGACGACTGGTTAGACATAACAGAGGTCTCGGGAGCTATTGGCCTGAGAAATGGTCAACTAGTTCAAACTTTAAAGAAATTGATTGACTGGTTAAAGATGTAGGCTACTACAAAAGTAGTTGAACTTTATGATCTTGAGAGGATCAAATTTAATGATGATGAAGGGTTAAAAGCTAACTCATATCATGATATATTACCTATCGAGAGGGACTAACCCCAATTAACTTTACTGGCCAAGGGTTCTTTAGTTTCTACCTCGACACCTTCTCAGCCAAGTGAAACAAGTAAGGATGATCCTCCAAGTAATCATGAAACTGAACAGTATGAAAAAGACAAAAAGAGGGGGGGCTAAGGCCCTCTGATTATTTTCTTTTGTTTTGATATCATGTTTTCTATATCCATGTATAATATAGAAAGTTAGAATATTAGGGGTCTTAATGGCTCACCAAAACATAAATTAATAAAGTTTTGGGTTAATAATTATAATCTTAGCGTATTAGATATTCTTGAGACTAAGATTGCATCTAGCTATATGGGGGGTTGAGGCAACTATAAATCCTCCATCATGGCAGTTTCTTTTTAATTCTTGGTTAATTCCAACTGTCGTATTCTAGTTTGATAGGATCTGATGGTATGTATTGTTGTTTGCTTGCCTTTTTCTCAACAGTGGATAACTTGTGAGAGAGTTTGGTTGGTGGGTGCTTCTTTGGTGTCACTTTTGTTTATGGCCTCAATACACCTTTAGGGTGTTAGAACCTATGAGATTGCTTGGTTTCGTGCTACCGTATTTTGGTCAACATCATTGCTTATTTTAGGATACTTTAATGTTATGTTAAGCTCTATTAATAAGTGTGGGGGTGATCTTACTTGACATGATCACCTAGATGATTTTGGCAGATGTATTCAAGTAGTGAAACTAGTTAGAGTTCCTTATTCAGGCCTAAGATACACTTGGCACAATGGTTAACATGGTAAGGGTATTATTCTTGAGAAGCTAAATTGGATATTTGACAACTCGTATTGGTTCTTTACTTGAACAACTATTTATTCTGAATTCTTACCTAGAGACTCCTCATATCACAATGCTATGTTTTCTCAATTGTTTTTCCTCTTCCCAAGCTAAAAGCATTTTTAAGTTTTTGAATCCATGGGCTGATAGGGATAATTTCTTGGGTTTAGTTGTGGATACATGAAAGATTCCTGTGGATGGTAACCCTATATACAGGTTTATCAAGAGACTTGGATTATTAAAGCTTAAGTTGAAGTCTTTACATCACCAACACATTAGCCACATCACTAGTCATGTGGTTGAGGCAAAGACTAAATAGGCCACAACATAGACTCTTCTTGATGGTTCTCATCGGATTAATTACTATCAACTAGCAAAGAGAGAGCTTGTTAAGGAGTTCTTTTAATTGAGAAAGGATGAGAAAGCTTTTTACAAACAAATGTATTGGATTCAGTGGTTAAACATGGGAGATAAAAACACCAAGTTCTTTCATATATCATTCCTTTATAGACAGATTAGGAACAAGATCCATTGGTTGACTAATGAGATAAGATCTCAGGTTCAGGATCAGTAGGGTCTGGGTCAGTTAGCAGTCCATTACTTCCAATGACTACTTTTTACACACTCAATTATCATTTCAGAGGATGTATCTAGTACTTCTCTAATATAATTCCTTCTGACATTGTTCCTCTTTTGGAGTCATGCATCACAGTTGATGAGATCAAGAATTTTTCATCCCAGATGATAAAGCTCCCGGTCTAGATGGTTATACCTTTTTGTTCTTCAAAAGAAATTAGAACATTATTGGTAGAGACTTCATTGCTACTGAGGTACTTCTTTAATTCCTCAACTATGCCTAGGTGTGTTAATACTATTAGGATTGCTTTAGTTCCTTAAATTGCAACACCCATAACTATAAATGACTTTAGACCTATCTTACATTGTAACATGATGTATAAATGCATATCTAATTGAAGAGGATTTTTCCAGATGTTATTAGTCCTGCTCAGACTGTTTTTATTCTAGGTAGGCAAATATTAGATGTTATCTTGTTGACTCACTAGCTCATTCATAAATATCACCCAGCTAGTCTTATGCCTAGATATGCTTTGAAAATAGACATAAGAAAAGGTTTTGATATGGTTAGTTAGGAATTTATCCTTATGAATTTAGGGCTATAAGAGTTCCTAGTGCCATAGTTAGATGGATAAAGGTGTGCATGTCTATAACTCATTTCTCCATAGCCATGAATAGAGAGAGATAAGGTTTCTTCCCATCTTTCATGGGTCTTGAGTAAGGTGATCCTTTGACTCCTTACCTATTTATTATGGCTATGGATGGCTTATGAGGCATTCTTAGAAAAGCTTCACATAACCCGAGGTTTTGATATCATTAGCGATGCCAACAAACTGTCATTACTTATTTGTGCTTTGTAGATGAACTTATGATTTTTTTGGGTAGATATAGACTCGGTCAAGATTATAAAAAGGGTTTTAGATTATATTATAGGGCTGTCTGAACTTGTAACAAATCTAGAGAAAAGTCATGTCTTCTTATCAGTAGTTGATGATGAGCTTGTGACCTCTTTGCAAAATCTTTTAGGTTTCAGGCTAGGTTCTCTGTTGATCAAGTACCTAGGTGTCCTATTGATATCTACTAGACTGACACACATTAATTGTATGCCTATGGTAGAGCAAATTCTCTTTAGGATCAAGTTGTGGACCTTAGCTTCTCTTATTTATGTTGGGCATCCTCAACTTATCAAACTAGTTCTCTTCTCCATCCAGGTATAATGGTCCTCTATATTCATTCTTGCTCTATTATTAAAAGGATTGAGGGTATCTTGATCGTCTTTCTTTGGAAAAATCGCTCTCTTTCCCACTTAGGAGATAAGGTCACTTGGGCCTATGTTTGTTATCCCCTGAAAGAGGATGGCCTAGGAATTAAAAGGGTTTAGATTTGGAATAAAGTAGCCATTCTTAACCATATTTGAAGACTTCTTTCAGATAAATCATCAGTTTGGTCTGGATGGGTCAATACTATTTTGCTTAAAGGTAGATCTTTATGGCATGTTAGGCCTCCTTCAGTGTCTTTTTAGTCATGGAGGAAGATTTTTCTCAATAGAGATTAATGTAGAGTGAAGTTTGTCTCCTATATTGGCGATGAGACTACTACTTCTTTATGGTTAAACTATTGGTTGCCAGATGGCTAGTAGTTTTGCAACTTATTGCCTTTCAGGGCACTAACTTCTACTAGGATCCCTTAGGATTTCAAGGTGTCCAACATTATTGAGAAGGGTACTTGGGCTTTTTCATCGGGTAGTCCGGATCTTCAGCCTATTTAGAACTTAGTTAATTTCCACCTTAAGAGTTTCTTACAAGACCATCATAACTAGAAAGGTCATTCTTCAGAGAGGTTCTCTATTAACTCGGCATGGGATGTTCTTGGAAATTCCAAACCCACAAACTCTATGCACCATCTTCTTTGGTGTCTAGGATTTTTCTTGAGGCACTCGTTTATCCTTTAGCTTTCTTCGATATGTATTCCTTGTGGGTCATAGGTTGAGACATATAACCATTTGTTCTTTCAATGTCCTTTTTCTGTTGTAGTTTGGGGTGTTATCACGAGCAAGACCCTTCTGGGTTGGCCTTCTATGACATGGCGACCTCTACTTCAATAGGCATATACGCACTTGAAAAAGAAAAGGGAGTTTATCCATCTACTTGCTCGATTAATTCTCTTAGCCATGGTTTAATTCATCTGGTATGAGAAAAATAACTGAGTTTTTCATCGATTTTACTAATCTTATAAGGATGTTTGGAAGGAGATTTTTTAGCTTATTAGGTCTTGTTTGGTTGAGCTTGAACCAAGGTATCAAATTTCAGCTGCTCTCAAGTCCATCTTATGCCTCCCAGAGTCATGTGGTATCATTGTTCTTATTGCTTTTTGGGTTCTACTTACCACCTATATTGTTTTATAGAATTGGTTAACTGGTTCTGTGATTTTCAAGAATCGATCGACCAATTTCTGGGTATTTGAATTCATGGGTTTCTATATGAACCACTAATGGATCAGTTTTGGGTTTTCTAGAAACTAGTCAACTAGTTAACCAATTGTTTTGTCTAAAGAGTCTACTTTTAAACTTTTAAGCTTCTTTTAGCTTTTGCTTCTTTTTCTTGTTTCTTTCGGTAAGTTTGACCTAGGTAACAAGCTTCTTGAGGTATGCCCCTCGTACTTTTGTATAGTTTTTTTCCCTTTAATACAATTACATTTATCTAAAAAAATCATATTCCTAGATTAGATGATATGTTTGATGAATTACATGGATCTTGTTTGTTTTTCAAAATTGATCTTAAAAGTAGATATCATCAGATTACAATGAAAAAATATGATGAATGGAAAACTACTTATAAAACTAAATATGGTTTGTATAAGTGGTTAGTCATGCCTTTTAAACTTACTAATGTGCCCAGAATTACTAATGTGCCCAGAATTTTTATAAGATTGATAAACTATATATTGCGTTCATTCATTGGTAGGTTTGCAGTTGTATATTTTGATGATATATTGATTTATAGTAAGGGATTAGATGAGTATATAGATCATTTAAGACAAGTACTTGATGTACTTAGAAAGGAAATTTTGTATCATAATCTAAAGAAGTATGATTTTTGCATGGAAAAAATTGTTTATCTTGGATATGTGGTTAGTACAACTAGTATTGAGATGGATGAGGCTAAGATTAAGGTTATGAAAGAGTGGTCTACACCTAAGATGGTAAGTGAGGTAGGAAGTTTTCAAGGATTGGCTAGTTTCTATAGAAGATTTGTGAAAGATTTTAGTATAATAGTTGATTCATTAACTAAAATTATAAAAAAAAAAAGACAATAAGTTTTAAATGAAAAATTGTACAAGATAAAAGTTTTAATTTGTTATAAAAAAAAGCTTATTCCAACCCCATTACTTATTTTGCTGAACTTTACAAAACCTTTTGAGATTAAATGTGATGCTTTAGGTATATGTATTGGAGTTGTTTTAATGCAAGATAAAAGGTTTATGGCCTATTTTAGTGAAAAACTTAATGATGCAACTCTAAACTACCCAACATATGATAAAGAGTTATATGCATTAATGAGAATTTTGGAGACTTGACAGCATTATCTTAAGCTTAAGAAGTTTGTGATTCATATCGATCACCAATATTTGAGACACTTGAAAGTCAAGGTAAGTTGAATCGTAGTTATGCGAAGTGGGTGGAATTTATTGAAACATTCTTATATGTTATCAAATACAAGCACGGTAAGGAAAATATAGTTGCATATACATTATCGTGAAAATATTTTCTTAATACTTTGAATACTAGACTTTTAGAATTTGAATGTGTGAAAGAATTATATCATGATGATACTGATTTTGGTGCAATTTATTTCCAATATGAACTTGCAGTAACTAATGGGTTTTGTAGGCATGATGAATTTTTATTTAAAGATAAAGATTATGTTTGCCTAATTATTCAATGCATGAATTTCTTGTAAGGGAAGCTTATGGTGGTGGATTAATGAGATACTTTTGGGTTATTAAGATTTTAGAAGTTTTACATGAATATTTTTTATTGGCCTAACATGAAAAAAAATGTACAAAGAATTTGTGACAGGTGCACAACATATAAACAAACTAATTCTAAAGTGATGTCTCATGGGTTATATACACCTTTACATGTTCCTAAAGAACCTTGGATTGATATTTCTATAGACTTTATTTTGGGTTTACCCATGTCAAGGTAAGGAAGAGACTCTATATTTGTTGTTATAGATAGATTTTCTAAGATGACACATTTCATATCTTGTTATAAAACTGATGATGCAATGAATATAACAGATTTATTCTTTAGGGAGGCACATTTCATATCTTGTTATAAAACTGATGATGCAATGAATATAGCAGATTTATTCTTTAGGGAGGTAGTTTAGTTACATGATGTTCCAAGAAGCATCATATCTGCTCGAGATGTTAAGTTTTTTAGCTACTTTTGAAAGGTTTTGTAGGATAATTTAGGAGCTAAACTTTTATTTTCTTATAATTGTCATCCACAAATAGATGATTAAACTAAAATACTAAACATGATTTTAACTTAATTATTAAGAGGTATCATTCAAAAGAATCTTTAAAATTAGAAAGATTGTTTGTCATTTATTGAATTTACATATAATCATAGTGTGCATTCTACTTTTGATTATTTATTATTTGAGGTTATTTATGGTTATAATCCCTTAACACCATTACATTTTTTTTTTTTGATCAAATGTAAAAAGTATATAGATCAAAAATAGCAAGACAAGCTTGCAATACAAGCTGGAATCCAGCAGAACATTACAGACAACAGCAACATATGCCCTTGGAAAACTAAAGCAAGAAGATCTTGCTGAACATAAGAAAACAAAAGGCTTGTGCTGGGGAACAGCCTCCCCTGAACAAGCAACCGGACCATAAAGCAAAGAAACCAAAGCAAGCTTAGCTTGCAAAAC
>Ga0307517_10012893_pt1 | contig 11415 bp, 11 predicted proteins | sample 23_EM_MG_FD_194515 | JGI IMG/M metagenome (GOLD analysis project Ga0307517, IMG submission 194515) | Populus trichocarpa ectomycorrhiza microbial communities from riparian zone in the Pacific Northwest, United States - 23_EM | ecosystem: Host-associated > Plants > Roots > Unclassified | place... | reverse complement strand
TTTAAAAGATATTTGTTTAAATAAGTTGCATACCGATCATATGGAGCAGCTTGAAAACAACATCATTAAGATAATTTACAAAATTGAAATGATCTTTCCCCCCTCCTTCTTTAACTCAATAGAGAATCTTCTCATTCATTTAACTTATGAGGCAAAAGTTTGAGGTCATGTACAATACAAATGAATATATCCACTCAAGAGGTTAGGGATTGCATGCATCCTTAGTAATTGTCCATTAAAAAAAACATTCAGTTATTCATCTGCAATTACTTATTCAACCTTATAAAAAATGTTAAAACTAAAGTGCATGTTGCGACTTTGATATGTAAGGCTTATATTGTTGAAGAGATTTCAACATTTACCTCATTTTATTTTAAGCCTTGCTTGAGAACAAGAAATAATGGTAGTGGTCACCTACATTCAAGTAGGGATTTATCAATATTTTCTCATCTTAAGCAATAATTATCAAATAATGCAGTGAGTAGATAGTTAACAGACATCAAATCAAAACAAGCATATAATTGTGTGCTATTTAACTGTGATGAATTATCATATTTTGTTCAGTAAGTAAATTATAAAATTATACATTTTTAAAATAATTTTCTCTTATATTCTCTTACAAGAAAAAAATCAATTAACTACCTTGTAGGAAAAATTATCAATTATTGTTATCTCATAATCTAAATGTTAATGAATCTCAAATCTACAAATTAAAATATGAATAATTTATTACGTGGTTTAAAACACTTATAAGTATTAAATATTTATCAATTATTTAATTCGTAACAACGAAGTTTAGTTGGATCCAATAAGAAGAACTATTATATATGCATGAAAAACTTAAAATAGATGAATGTCAAACATTGATTAAGCATTTTAACAATGCAAATAGCGAGGAAAAAGCATTGCTCACATCAACTAGGGCTTGTTCTGAATGGATAAAACTTGGAGCATCAACAAGATGTCCAACATAAGAAAGGAATATACAATGGCAGCAAGTATGCGTATATTTTGTTGTACTTTTTCCTCCCTCTCTTAGAGCTTTTAGTTTAAGGTCATTTCCTCCCTCTTTTCCTCCTCCTCCACCATTTTATGAATTTTAACCTTTTATTTAAAAAATTATGTATGGAATTTAGTTTAATAAATTATTGTTTGTGTATGGAATTCAATTTATAATACTTTAGATTTTTTTTAATGATGTTGTTGTGAGTTGACGGTTAATAAAAAAATATATTTAGGGTTTTAAATACTAAACAACACAAAGAGAAAGTTTGAAACACCAACAAAATCAAATGTCTTTTAGAAATGTTTTCTCACATTTCATCAGAATAGTCCATTAGGAGTTAAGGTGCATGTCCATCGCCGATTTCATCGGCTATATTCACTTGTATTTCATCGAAAAATTACATAAGGTTTTGGCATTTTCAACGAAATCGATGAAGAAATAGTCTATCAAAAATTAATCTTTTTTATTTCAGATGGAATCAACGATGAGATAGTCCATAAAGAATTAATGTTGCTGATGGACTTCCCATTTGAATATGGACGGTTATAAAATCTAGTTTTTTGGCATGAATATTTCATCAGCCACTCCATAAAAAAAAAATAAGTTACTCGACAAAAACACTGACAAAGAAGAAATCCCCGACAAGAAACTTGCCAACAACATGGGATTTTAACTTCTTTTCATCTTCTTTATTTACCATTAAGCTAATATTAAAGCCAATGTTCTCACCAAAAAATAACCTCCAAGGGTGACGACATAAGTAGTTGCATAAAACTTGTATGTTTATGGTTGAGTCCCTCCTAATATATATTGAAGAAGAAACCCTCCCCCCTCTGCCCTCTCTTCATAGCCTCACCTACTAGTCGAGATTATTATGGATTTCATTTCAATTAATAATTATATTGAGTTGATTACGTAATTGTCTGAGATTTCAATCTACATCCGAAAGATAAATGTGGAACCTAAATTCTTATCAGATTTTTGTTCAACAGAAAAAACTTAATTTTTGTATCCAAAGTAATTGCAAAAACAGTTCCGATTATTTTAATTTAATTACATTTGTGCTGACCTCAAGCGAAGCAATTCTTGCCAAAGTTAAATATCGCAGTCTCTCATGGATGCACAGTAGAATACATTTACGAACATGCCGCGTACATCTGTAATTTAGTATCTTCCAATTTTCACAACACTATAGCTGAATCATCAATGTGATAAGCATTTAATTAAGTTGAAAAGTGGTTAAAATAACTTGTTTCCTCCTTGTCCTTGAAGGTATTGATGCATGGAAACTAGATCAGAGATGATATCCCTTTGGGAAATGAACAAAAACGTAAAGAAAACATGCTTCAAACCTAATATTTTCAAATTAGAAATTAGTTCTAACATTGATAGACTCATCAAATTTAATCCTAGACTGAAAAAACAATATTCCTAATGAGAACCTCTATTGCGTACCCCCTTTTTTTTTTGGAGAAGAAGAGGAGGAGGAGGAGGAGGAGGAGGAGAAGATGTCATTGTAGCTATAATTTCATCATTGGCCTTCGCTCGTTATATTATATCTATCTTCACCAATTTCATTGACAGAGTAATGTGTCCCTCAGCCTTATATCCATCCTCTTTAGGCCTCACAAGTCCATAGCGGCCATCAGTTTTACTTGACAAGTTCGGTAGAGGTATCTGAGCCCTACCCACCAAGCTTATGCCATTAGAGGTTCCTGGGTTACTCTCAGAGGAGGATCCATACCTAAGCACCTCAACATACAAAAACTTGCAATCCCTGGACTTGTCTAACTTCATACGACACTTCTGGTTCCATACAGGATCTGGAGAGCCTAGATCGCGAGATGTTGCAAGTTGATCATCTGGGTGAACCCAAAATACAACACGGTAATCCCTGGTGGTTACTGAAGGATAGGTGCTAGGGTTGTCTAAGCCCTCTGCATGGTCGATGCTCAAAAGCAAATCAATATCATAGTCTTTCTCTATGGCTATTCTCTTATTCCTTGTAAACATTCTTCTTCTGTTCATCGTCTTCATCGTTGTATCTTTGTTTGGACGACTTCTTTTTCTATCTAAACCAACCTACACGTAATTAATAGGAAGAAAAATAATCAGTTTAGCATCTAGTACAAAATCAAGATTGAGAAATTAATTATAATTTAACAAGTAGTTAACGAAAAAGAAAGAAAGAAAGAAAGAAAGCAAGAAAGAAAAGAAAGAAAGAAAGAAAGAACACGTACAAATATTATACTTTGTCCTTTAATATTTCATGGACTGCTCCTACAAGAAAATAAAACAGCTTACCGAGTGTTTCTGGTGCTCTATTCTCACATGCATAAAGAAAAGCTATGTTGATGGAGCCATGGAGGAGAAGAAGAGCAAGTGTTGATTTGAATTAAAAAGAAGAGAGAGAAGCTGCAGGTGGTCACATTCAAGAGGGGTAAATAACACAAGATTTCGTTTGTCGTTTCAAGTTTTAGTAATTTAGAAATAAAAAGCTAAGAGAATCTTACTTGGATTCGGCGTCTTTGTAAGTATTGGACCCCACAATTTTTAGGGTTTTCTAGAGATGGACTTGCAATTAAGAAGTTCGCTTGAGATAGACTTGTGATTAAGAGATTTATTTATTAATTTGATACAGCCACGTTGTTTGAGATCTTTGGCAGGGAAGTAGAGGAAGAAGTGTGAAAAATAGGTGTAAAAATGAGAAGTGTTTCTCCATGAAAAAGCTTGAAATTATTTACTTTTTTATGATAAAACTTGAAAAAAAAATTATATATTCCCTGGCACATGCAACAGGGTTAAATTCACTCTACAGTATGAAATTCTTGATCAAACTTGATTATATTCTGAATTTTTTTTTATTTTTTATTTTGTACATGCTTGAAGAGAGTATAGATTTATATACAAAGGGGGGAATCACCTTAATTTGGATCATCAACTGTACAAGAAGGAAAAACATGTTCAATTCCCACACGAGGACTTGTCCTTTTTTCTTTTCTTTTTTTTTCTTTTTTTTTTAAATTATTATCTATGTACACTTTCTTTCTTCCATCACTTCTTGCTGCCTGGAGCAGGGGATCAGGAAGGAGGCGCTGAATGAATGGTTGAATCCGGTAACATGGCTACTGTCACTACAAAGTATTCACACCCGATAGGAAGATTGTATGGGTTGGAAGTCGGTCCCAAATTGAAGTTCAAACGGTCAGTCCCTTGGTCAGTGGTCAGAAGATCCACTTCATCTACCTTGCCATGCTCAGGCCTCGTTGAGGTAGGAAGCAATGGCTTTACAGCTTGGCGTTCTATATGCACTATCTGCCCAACAATGTAGCTGGGGCGGCTTGGGAGATGGTCTGTGAACAGGGCCACAGATTCAGCAGACAGGTAGTAGTTAGAGGTGTTCCGGTTGATAGCCTCATAATGTCCAGCTGAGTTCAGAACAAATGCAGCAATCTCATGGACTTCAAAACGGCTAAAGGATATCCTTTCCTTGTTTGCCTGTAGAAAAACATCAACAAAGATATCAAGCTTTTGTAGTTAGAAGATAAAAGCACAGGGCACCATGTAAAAGGGATCCCTGCACATCAAAGGGCAAAACAAATTGGTATGGCAAGTAACAGTTGAAACTTAACAACTTGCTAAAGAAGCATCAAATAACCAACCACTGTTTGAGGGCTCCACTGGAAACAAAGGCCAATAGTTACCAATGACCACAAGCAATTGATTGGGGGGGGGGGGGGGGCGCAGATTCGTGTACAGTAGTTAGAAGGAAAGCACGTTTTGGAGCTCGTAAACAGTAAATCAGCTATTGAACATCCTTGGCAACTTGAGTACAAAAATGAAGCATGAACACCATCAGCAAGTTAAGAATACCTGCTTCTCAAGTTGATGCTTTTTGTATAAAGTGACAACCAGCTCTTTCTTCTCTTCCAATTCTTTTCCAAGCTGTTCGTTTGCAGCTTCAAGCTTTGGGTACTTGTCAAGCAGCTCTGCGCGGTGTGTGGACAAGAATAAACCAACTTTATCTGCAAGGACACTAATGCATTTCTGGAATTCAGCAGCACCCTCATCATCTTTGTCATTGCTGGAACTGAAAATAATCAAATTAAAGTAATGAAACCGTGGCTGTTGTCATTGTCAAAACTTAAAAAAATGAGATTTTACAAAAAGGATAGCAATTCAGTCCATCAGCAATCACCATATAAATTTGATGTCACTGCCAACCTCTATAAGAAAATACTATGAAAGAAGCCCCAAAAGAATTCCTGCAACCCTTAAATTTAAGATTTCTCGTAACAGATATCAATTTTGAATGTAGAGAGAAAAGGAAAGAGGTTAAAATAGTGTAGGATAAGCTATTTCAAAACAAAATTCCATCAACACCAACAAATTTCAAGACAAAGCAAGGGGATAAGGAGCACTGAGTTTTGCAACAGAGTTAAAGTTTATCTGAAGAAAGTAAAATGGAGAGGATTCTGGAAAATTACTTGGCCATAGATTGAGCTAAAGCACGCAAAGAATCAGCAAAAGCAGCAACTCCACCAGGAGCACATACACAGCACCTAAGTCTTTCAAAAAGGCCATGGAGTTTCACAGCAGATGCACGCAGTTTATTATATTCTGAGGCCCTCCGGTCAGCTGCACAAAGATTGGTTTGAGCTTCCTCTCTTGCTTCATGCAAGCAATTCTCCAAGTGAGCACAATTCATCTGTTGTATAGCAAGAAGTTAAGATTATCAGTACAGGTTAAGACCAGTTAATAAATGCATTTGATAATAAATTTTATGCAAAGAAAAAGAAAGAAGGAAATTGAAGCCAAACACAATTCAAGAACTGCAGGAAGCTGATTACTTAGGAAAATGATTCGTTATTAGGGATATTAGGAATCTATTGTCTACTAAAAAGCCTTTCCGTCACAGAAAGTTCAATAAATAACATCAAACCATATGCACTAACAAAAATGATGACCCAAGAATTTCAATAATGTTGAGCAACATGGTACAATTTCTAAATATAGGTAACGTGAAACATCACCGGGAACAATAACTCAACAATATAATTGAAACAAAAGAGCAACACAAACACCAAGAAACTGCAGGTTACAAAACATAGTTGAAGTGCCAGTACCTGAGATTCATCAAGGAGCTTCTGACTCATTTCTAACTCCCTAGTAAGCATGGCAGCCTCCTCGACAGCAGCCTTGAGCTTCGCTTCAGTTTCACTCAATTGTTTTGAATTTTCTGCAAGTGCATTTTGCAATTCTAACATAATTCCATGGTCACCACTGACTTTAGGCTCAGCAACTGCATCTGAAGGAGAGACATCGAGAGGCTCCGGCATACTCTCAGCTGTGGAACTGTTTGTCAGTGACATGCCCAGTTGTCCCACCATCTTACCCTTCCCATCTTTATCACAAACTTGCAGCTCTTCACGATGTGGCTCCACCATTGATGAATCCAACTGAGTATTGAACATCCCAGACGAGTCCATCATATTTTCATCAAACCCTTCTCTATCTTTGCTTGGTTGCCTGGTGAAAAGCCCCAGCTTTGAATTCAAAGAATTAGAAATGCAAGAAACCTCATCCATGGGCTCTGAGGTCATTGCATAAGGCATGGGTGCTTCACCACTGGAAATTTCTGGTTTGAAGTCTTCAGTCTTTGCAGCCAAAAGAGCATAGTCTGATGCATCTTTACTATTTGAAAGTTTCTGCCCCTGCAAATACTGGTCAGCCAATCTCTGCTCTAGTTCTTGAATGCGCTTCTCATATGACATACACTGTATTTGCTTTGCCTTAAGCAAAGATTGGAGATGCTTTCCATACTCATCTTTCAGCCGCAAGGCTTCAGTTGTCTTATCTGCATTCTTCAATAGACTACCCACTGTACTTTCATCCATTGACTCGTATTCAATTTCTGGGCAAAGGGAACATATCAAGGCTATTGCAGAAGCTAGTTCAGCTTTCAGTTTTGCATTCTCAACTTCCATCTTGCTAGTTCCAGCAATCTCTAACAACTCACAGCCCTCGAGGGGCTCCTCAGAGCAATCTTTCTCAAGTGCTTCCTCACCAATTTCTTCCATCTCAGCTGAGCGAGAACTGTCATTAGACATAGACAATGAGCCTTTCAAAGTTGCAGTCTTGTCACTTTTTGAAGGAAGTCCAACCAAATAATCAGGAGCATAACGGTCCAAGTCTGAGATGTCAATGTCAAGCAAATTAGTGTCAAATGGAGATATATTGACATCACACTGATTAGGAGCATCATATAACCCCATTGATGCTAATATATCTCTTGGTATATATGAACTGTATGCTTTCAGAAACTCCTCCCGTCTCCTAACCTCAACCTCCCTCCTTGTAGCAAGCTGCTCAGCCAGTTGTCCAGCCATGCCCATGTAAAGTTTCATAGAAGCCTTTCTTCTCACTACTTCAGCAAGGCAGCCTCTGTATGCAGAACCAATCCCATGGAATAGTTTTAGGTCCCTAAAAATATCATCCTGACGCAACATTGCCTCTCTAAAAACAGGAAACCTTAACTTCACATCTTTCATGAGGAAAGTAACATAGGCAATCTTTTGTAGGAAATCATGCACAAAGATGTTCATCTCGTTCTTCTTATCCTTGCAAAAACCAAGCAGCTTGGAAATTAAATCACCAACAGCCAGCATGGTGGGCAAATGACTCTTTTCATGGACATCATACATAAGACCCAGGGCTGAAACTTCAGTATGGAGACGAGTTGAGGACAACTGGCATGACAGACAATCATGCACAAGTTCCTTTACCGTGCTTACATCGTCTCTGCATACAAGTTCACAGCCATCAATCAGTGGTATGTACATTATCTTCCTCCAGCCTAACTACTGCAGCAATAAGTATGACTTGAAAAAACAGAAACTTCAGGTTTTACTTGTAAATTGGTATTGACAAAAAATTTATGATTTGGGAACTTATTAATGTTACCATATTAGCACCATTTGGTATTTTACTTTAGTAGGGAGTTTGCTTCTTTAAAACCATCAGGATTTAAAGAATTAAAAATTGAATTTCAGAATTCTGTTTTTTTGTGGATTTCAGGAAACTAAGGTTCTCAAAGATTCATGAAACGCATCTTTTGGATTTTGAGGGATTAGCTTAGTGAATTCTAGGTTTTCTATCTTTTCCTTATTTCCCAAGGTTTGTGGATAAAACACCAACAGGGTACTTGATGATTCAATCAAGTTATTGCACTCACTTGAATGTCTTAAAATTTCGAAACACACACACCAGCTGAAATTGAAATCTAGAAGTGAATCGTGTCCATAATCATGATTCATTTATGACCAGCTCCTACTTCAAACAAAAATTGCCAGGCCAATGGCATTGAGCCAAAGCATAAAGTTGGACTGCTACTCTTATTGTCCTTTAAGGTGAGAATCTAGATGTAGGTTGTCTTTAACAAAATATTCAACAGCACAACAGGCATCAGATGGAGAAAAGGTTGCGAGTACATTTAAATATTTTTATTTATCTGCCCACAAGAGGGAATCAAAGATCTAAAACACACGGACTACTTTTGAAAAAGAACAAAAATCCAAGTAATATCATCCATAAAAAAGACAGACTAGTGACTAATATTGAATGCAATCACCACTGAGCAGCCATCGTACCATGTGTTCCTATGTGCTCATCACTTGCAAAAAAAAATCAGGCCAGGAATTAGATAAGGTTGGCATAGCAATGAACCAGCTATATCACAGAAATTACAGGGAAAGCTATAAACTCAATCCTTGACAGTGCTAAGATGTAATATCACAGCAATGCTTCAAAAAATTCAACTTACTGCATCAATCAAGAAATTTTTAACAAGCACAAAATCATACAGAAAAATTAACAAATAGGAAGGCAGTTCAAATGTTTGAAATTGAAGTCAACCAACCTCAAAGACTGCATTATGCTCTTCATTTCATTGATGGCTGGCTGACGCTCCTTGATGGCAAGATCTAAATTCCTAATAGATGACGAAGCTCCACAAGAAAATAATTCTTCCACTTTGCGCTTTGCATCACCGAACTTTTGCTTAAACTCTAAAACCTTCTTCTCAAACTGCCTATGTGAATGGCTACAATTATCCACGGCCTTCCTCAAGTTATCTTCCTTCACAAAATCGACTAAACATTTCCGTGAATCAGATTGCAAGGCTGGATGAAGCTTGATCGATCTCAGTTTCTCTAAATCTCTCTCAAAATTTGTTAAAAGATCTAAATGTATCCTGTGTTGTTGTGTATAACGCTTGATGAACTCTGAGTAGTTCTGAAGAATTGCCCTGTAGAATTGCTGCACATTAATCCTAGCAACCTCCATTGCCCTCTCCTGAACCTTTTGCTCCGTCAATAACCTCAGGCAATGTTCATGCTTTACTTGGGTTCTACTATAAATTGCATAGCCCCTATGGTAATGGTACCTAAATTGTTTCTCATAAGAAGGCAAAACCCTCAAAGCTGGGTCTGGAGCATCATCTAAAGGATGGGGGTCATGCGAAGAAGGTGGTGGTGGAGGGTCTGCAATTTCAAGTACATCAATTTGTTCGAGTGGAGGGGGAAGGGGATTGGTTTGCATCCTTGCTCTGTTAAATATAAACACTTCCCCATCGCTAGATGGAAGCTTGTAAGCAGAAAGCGGCTGCTGAGGTTCAAGTTTCTTTTCCAAACACAGAACAAGCTGGTCATTGAAGTTAATCCTAGCAACTTTTTCGATATAACGCATAACCGCCTCCACATGCGTTGTTTCATCACAAACAAGTTCAAGTGAATGACCATTTTCTGCTATATGAACTACGAGCCTGGTCTGATTTACCAAACCCTCTGTGATGCTTGAACTCATCTTATCTTTAGAGCAGAATTATACACCTCAAAATAAAATCCAACAAGAAACGCCAATACTAAGAGATAATTAAAATAAAAAAATCCCCAAAACCATTTGACTGTACGAAAATGATTCAATTCAATCCCTTAGAACCCAAAGGGGGATTTCCAGATTGTTAGAGCTTTATTCCTACCTTATTACCAGTCCACTGAAATCTGCAAAACAAGCAAATATACCATAAACCCAGAAAGATTGAATCAACAAAGCACCAATTTTTATCAACCCACCATGAAACCACACCAACCAGAGATTTTATCCCAAAGAAAAAAAGCCCAACCTTTAGCCTCAAATCCTCCACAAAACCCCAAATCAGCAACTTTTCACCTCAAAACTCCTCCAAGCAAACAAAATCACAGCGGGCCCACGAATGATTACACCAAAACAACCCAAAATCATCACCGACCCATCACCAAAATCAAGTAAACCCACGAAGCATTTCACTAAATAAACCCAGAAATCTGCTCTCACAATACCAAGAAGAAAAAGGACAGCGAAAAATCAGAGAGACAAAATCGAAAGACACATTTTTTATTAACGTATTCTAAAGAGAGAAGATCGAAGTGGAGGATTAAGGCATCAAAGGTGGTTACTAAAGAGGAATTTTAGTGTCTCTCTGTCTATAAACGATGGTTCTCTCCACGAAGCCTCTTTGATTGGAAGTAATTTCTTTTTCCAATGATCTTGTTGGTGTTAGTTTTTTTTTTTTTTGGTTGAATATATAAAAGTAGTAAGAGAAATGGCGATGAAGATAATAAAAAAAAAATGAAAATCAAAGAGAACCTTAACCAAAGGGCAGCAGAGGAGCTCTCTCTTTCTGTCTCTCTCTCTGTCTCTCTGCAATAAGTTTGGAAGAAGAGAGAAAGCAAGCAGCTTTAGATTATTAGTATCGTTTATTATATATTAATTATTATTTCCTTATTCCTATTATTAAAGACTCTCCTGATCAATTAATTAATTAATGACTAGTTTTGTTTTCTTGTGATATAAGTAGCTTTTTGGTTTTTTTTAATTTAACGTGGGTGTTCGGGACAGTTTGCACGTAGCTTAACTAATTCTACAGACTTTAAAGTTAACGACCATGTAAGCCTCCAGTGATCATCATATGAGCAACCACGAGACTCGAACCTGAGACCACAGAGAAAGCAAACCTCTTAATTCCAAGTTCTTACCACTGGCCACCACCTAGATAGTTATTTTGGTTCATTTTGTACTTTGGGGAAACGGTGCCCGCTTATTATGTGATTTTGGTTAGCTGGCCCTTTTATAATAACTTTGATCAAATCAGCCCCTCTACTTCTAATTTTGGAATGCATAAACCCAACATGAAAGGCAATAATGACTTTTCTGAATCTAAAATCATGAAACATAAGGGGTTTTACTGTAGTTAAAAGAACATAGAGGACTAAAATCATAAAATGAATCCAAAATCATTAAACTTAATCCTCTCTCCCCATCCTCGTTTGAGACTAAATTGAAAAGAAAAAAAAAAAACAGAGAGAGAGAGA
>Ga0307517_10012892_pt1 | contig 11415 bp, 10 predicted proteins | sample 23_EM_MG_FD_194515 | JGI IMG/M metagenome (GOLD analysis project Ga0307517, IMG submission 194515) | Populus trichocarpa ectomycorrhiza microbial communities from riparian zone in the Pacific Northwest, United States - 23_EM | ecosystem: Host-associated > Plants > Roots > Unclassified | place... | reverse complement strand
AATACGATCAATGAATTGTTTTATATTAAATAAAATGTCTAGATGAACACAACTATTCATTTATGCACCAATTTGGATGAATGTTTGGTGCACAAAATATTTTGGAGTGATGGCAAAGGTTGTTTAGATTTTTAATAAGTAGATGTGAATACATTACCAAGTTTGTTGTTAAATATGTTTTAAAGTATTTTTAGTTTGAAAAAAAATATTAAATTAATATTTTTTAAAATGTTTTTTTATTATTTTAATTGAGTCTAGTTTGGCCGTCAGATCTAAAACAATTATGTTCGGCAGCCAAATCGAACCCAAATCTATTCAATATAGTAGTAATGTCAAACCCAATAGCTTTCAGTATAATTAAAATACAGCAAAAACAACGTCTCTATGACAGTATAATTTAACCTAAAAATAAATTTACTTTTAAGGCTTAGGTCTAGAATTTTGAAGCTCACCCCAGCTAACAGAACCCTCGAGCAACCTACTAAATTATACAATGATAAAGATATTGGTGAAACAGGAAAGTAAAAAAATGTGAAGCCTTGGCACTTAATAGCATGGCCACGGGTGCCATCAACTTTGCCACTCCAATAATTAGTCATCTGCTGGACAAGAATTACAAGGATGAACATAAGAAGTGTAGCATTTAAGTATTCAACAGTTTCCTTTCGATTTTTATGCAAGGTAGTCATCATCATCATCATAACCATGTGGAAATTAAACCCCAGATTCATTTCTGGCAATTTAGTGCCAAGATCACCATCACTGAGACACATGACCTAACCTTCAGCTAGACAAACTTCAAAACATGATCCTCAAGCAATCAAGCATATGAATTATGCTTGTACCATTTTCCTTCAGCATCATATATTCAGCACAATAGCTTGATCATGATAGAACAGTCGGACACGTAAAATATACAAATATGTGTCGTTGCAGGAACTTAATATCTGAATTTCAGAGCATTTCGGTTTGAGGTAAGTACAAAACTGTTTCGTTGTAAGAATCAGAAATGGGAGGGAGAAAGTATAACTTGTAGAGGGGATAGAAGCCTCCGTGTATCTATGATTATGAACACTACCTATCACTGCAAGTCAGTGAATAAAAAATATGGAAATTAAGTAACCGATATGAAGAAATCAACGTATAAAAAAATAATCCTTGAAGGCTCAATGAATACTTTTAATTTACTGCCATCGCTTTGAAGACTTGACCAAGTTGGAATTGCCAGTTTTCTTAATACCTGAAAGAACCATTTATGAGAAATTTAAGGGAGAAAATGGAGTATAATCACAATGAAAGAAATGTCTGCACATTTTATTATAAAACTACCTGATTTTTACTTACTTGTTGACCCTTTTGGGGAGTCCGTTGACACAGTCGCTGTCCTTGATGTGGCCTGTGCTTGGTTTTGTAAGAGTCGAGAAGTTGATGCCATGCTAGTACTCCTGCATAAAACCAAGTTCATAAAATCCCATGTTTCCAAATCTATGAACATAACTGAAATGAAGGTGTGATGCTTTTCGATCTTTACAGTCGACGTATGATTATGGAAAGCCTAAAGATAAATGCCAGAACATCCATCCTCTTTTTTTCGAAATGTTCCATGAAAAATTATCACATTCAAAGCATTCTCTTACTGTCAACAAAGCACCTCTGTTTCATTTCGAAAGAAAAATAGATTCTCTTTTGGGAGATGAACAGATGACTGGACATTTTATGTTATAATATGCATGTATGATCATGTAAGAAAATCTCAAGGAAGCACAGAAAACACTAGAAGTACGCTACTCACTTCCGCAATTTATTTGATAGCTTTGTGCCTTGATCTGTTTCGCCATCAGGTTCTTCTCCCACTGAAAGAGCACCATCAGAAATGTCACTTAATCTATCCTCACAGCCTCCATCTCCAAATCGAAATATCTTAGCATCTGCAAATGACATATCCTGACCTGTGTCCCTTTCAGAAAGTTTTGATTGCTGGGAACCAGCTTCAGAATGCCTGTCACTATGCTCTGGATTGCTTTCCTGATAAGAAACTGTCTCATTTCCCATGCTTTTCCTGATCGATGGTTTTTGGGTTCTATGAGGATTAACACCTGAAAAATCATCGCTTGCTGAGGAATTCCCATACCTCAGTGAGCCAGGATACTCGTTTTTGATATCTTTACGTAATTCCAACTGCTCAATTTCATCATCTTTTTTGGCAATCGTGTCTTTGAGAGATGCCACCTGCATATATAGTCTTGTTAAATGCAACGAGCATGCTAGTGAAATTTCGTAGAAACTAAAAACTCTACTTGCAGCTTACTTGCAGGGGTAGAATGATATTTTTAATAGAATCTATAAGTCATTTGCAAATTGATTGGGAACAATTTAATAGTTTATATTTTTTATATATAGTTAAATTATATAAATGCCCTTAAAAGGTAAATAAAAAATAAAAAATGAAAGGCTAAGAGGGTTTTTGCATAATTTTTTTTTTTACAAATAGTACAATTACTTCATTGTCCTTAAAGTCAAGAAAATTAAAAGTTGAGTCAAAGGGTATTTTAATATTTTTCTCATATTTTTTTTTTGTTATACTCTATTTGAATTAGGGGCAAATTAGTATATTTATAAATAAAAATAATAAAAAAAAAGACAAATTATTTGCGCGTGCGAGACACACACCAGCGAGGGAACACCGCCCGCGCCTTTCGAGCGATGCGGTGTTGTCGTTCGGCAACTAAAATTTCCCAATCGGCAAGTTATTTGAAGCATCTAGTGGAGGCGAAGCTAATAGGGTAACGCGTGTTGCTCAAATCATGACGGTTTAGCGGTAGTTATCTTTTTTTCTCCTCTTATTTTATCTCTCAACTCCTTGAAATTCATGCTAGGTCAGCCAAAAATCAGGGTCGTCCTCTCATTTATTATGTCTTGCAATTATTATCCTTTTTTCTTTTGATTAGTCTTTCTTTGTTTTGGATTCTTTTTTAAATTATTTTTTGTTCAATTTCATCCCTTTGCAATTAATTTTGTTTTGTTTTATATCAAATATAGTACTCATTTTATTGATTATTGTTTTTTTTATCTTGGGTTTTTTTTCGATTTTGTCCCTCAACATTTTATTTCATTTTTTTTTCTAAATTGAATCCTCATTCTTTTAATTGCTCTTTTTTTAATTTATTTTTTTCTTTCAATTAATCCCTCAACATTTTATTTTATTTATTTATTTAATCCAATTTTGTTCCTCATTATTTTAATTTTTTTTTATCATTTTCTTAATTTGTTTTTTCTTTCAATTTTGTCCCTCAACCTTTTATTTCATTTGTTTTTTATTCAATTTTGGTCCTTGTTCTTTTAATTGCTCTTTTTTAATTTTATTTTTTAATTAAGTCCCTTATTATTTTCTTTCATTAGTTTTATTCCAAATTTGATCCTTATTGTTTTGATTATTATTAGTTTATTTTAAAAAAAACTTTTATGGTTAAGAATTTGTTCAAGATTTTATTTTTGTCTTCTATAGGGTCATCTCGATCTCATGACTATAGTTACTGGTTTCGAAGATTAACCCGATTTAAATTTGGTTATTTTTTTTAATTTTATTCTTTGACATTAAGTTATTGAGCCTTAAGCTTCTTTTTTTTTCCTTTTCTTTCCTCTATCATTATCCTAGGTCGCGAGTTAGTCAAGTTAATATAAGTTGATTTGGTTTTTTTTTCAGTGTTTTTAAATTTTTTTTAATTTCATCTTCTGATATCAAGCTATTTAGTCTTGAGATTTCTTATTTTTTATGTTGTTCCTTTCTATAAGGTTATCCTGAATCGCAGGTTTATTAGGTTAACTCAATGTGATTCAGGTTTTTTTATTTATTTAGCTATGATCTTTTTTCTAGGTCATTTTAAAAAAAAAAATTATCTCAATCTCATGTCACAGATTAATAGAGTGAACTCGGGTTTTTATCTTTCATGTTTTTTTTTTTTAGTTTTTTTTTTTGAAATTAGCTTTGTTGGCCTTAAGCTTTCTATTTTTTTCACTTTCCATACTCTGGTGTAATCTCATATTGCAGGTTAATCAAGTTAACTCGGATTCACTTAAATTATTATTTTTTGAATATCTTTTTTTTTATGTTAGAAAAAAATTAACATGCCCCCCAGCATAGCAAAAAAAAAAAAACAGTATATTCTATATAACATCAGTGAAACGAACCTGGTCCATTAATTCCCTAGCATCTCTGCCCTCTTTGCTGCTTCGTGCTGCACCTAGCTCAACACCAGAGACCCTCTCTGCAAACTTCAGAGTGCTTATAGTTTCTGAATATGAAATGACATCAGGATTGAGCTGTACAAACATAAGCGTCTTTGCTTGACCTCCTGTAACGTGGAAAAGGAAGAAAATATACATTTACATCAAGTCTAAAGATAGTTTAGTTTGCCCTAACTTTTCGAGAAAGTTTACCAGCATATTGAACTAGAAAACAACTTCAAGCCAGTTTGTGACAAGAAGGGAACATAAAAAAGAACTACCTAAAGAGCTTTGCAGTAGTTGAGTGAGCTTGCTGTTTCTGTATGGTACATGAGAATTCTTTTGTGCCAGAGCGAATATAACATCCCCAAGGGCAGATAATGATCTGTTTATATGTTGTGCTTCTCTAAGTCTATCTCCAGTTGCCTCAGAGCGATCTACCCTTTCGCTCCCTGCTAGATCCACCAAATGAAGATTACCATGTAAAGCAGCCCCAGAATGCAAATCCTTTCCACGAACATGGATACTGACAACACTGTGTTACAGAAACAAATCAAAATCACAGCTAGATTTAAGATAAACGTAACTTGGAGGTGAGAATAGGATGAAATATTGACTGTAAGTACCTGTGAGAGCGGCTGCTTCTTTCATTCATGGAAGTAGCCCCAACAGCTCTGTTTCTTAGTCCAATATCCATTAATTCTAAAACGTCTGAAGTTGATGTAACAGGATGCATGCTAGCATCTGGTACAGCCAAACCATTGGTTTGGACAGTAGACTTAATCCCAAGGGTGTGCAAATCAAGGGAAACAGAACAACGACAGAGAGAGAGTGCCTCATGTTTTTGATGAAAGAGATAAAAACCAAACTAAATGGTAACGATCTGGGTGATATGTTGATAAGAAAACTCTCACCTAATATAAAAGGATATTTTTTCTGAGAACCATCGATCAACAGTAAATCATGCACTTGTTCGTTATATATTTCAACCATCTGAACCTGAATCTCATAGTTAAAGGAGCCTCCTCTGCTCTGAGAAATTTTGAAAAGGTCATTTAGAGCCCGATAATTAACCCCCCAATCCTCCTCAGATGCTCCATTTGGACCAGTCTGGAATAGAAGGTCAAGTTGAATCAGCATTGCAAGAGAACATCACTGCATGAAAATGAAACTAAACACATACCATTGTGTAAGTTTTTCCTGAACCAGTTTGTCCATAAGCAAATATACACACGCTATATCCATCCAGTACAGAGCGTATCAATGGTTGAGTGTCTGAATATACCTCCGCTGCCAATATCCAGGGCAGATAGCATGTTAGGGATGACAAGAATTTACATCCACGGTCATGCCAGCAGAAAGTACAAGCATAAAAACAATACAGCATGCTCAAGTAAGCCCTATCCGAATTGAAAAGGATGTAGAGCTGAAAACCTTGAGTAGAATCTGGACCAAAGACCTTATTGAACTTAAAATTGCGACGTCTATCTTTCCCTTGTTTGGAGGGATTCACAACAGCCACCTCTCCATTTTCACCTATATATTCTACCGCTGTTTGTTTTGCAACCTGCCCTGGAAGAAATGGCCTTATACGGCAATAAACTCTGATGTTTCCTGTGAAACAAAATGGAAGAGTTACATATTCAAGGATTGCACACATGTGTAAAACCTTGTACAGAAAATGCTAGCAGCGGCACCTTTTAATTCCTGAAGCTCATTGAACATCCTCCTATTTTCAGCAACGACAAAGTGATAGTCCCCGGTTGCATCGATTAATGCTTTTAACTTCACTTCTGAGCAAGATCAAAATTAAATATTCAAAAACTAACTATCACTGATTGCGTAAATTGACAAACTATTCTGCAAACCTACCAACCTAAGCCATTGAATTCCTCTGTGTAGCTTTTATGTACTTCTAAAATTTCTTGCTTGATGGACTTGCAAGAAAACCTCATTCCCTGAACATTTTTATAAATTCCGTCAGATTCGTAGTTAGAATGATGCTAGGCTAAAAGTCTACATGGTGGTATTATACCTGCAGTGCACCAAATTGAAACTCAACAAAGCCCTTAAAAATGTCCTCTTTCTCGTTGAACGTCATAGATTTTGACTCTGAATATGCCGAAAGCACTTTCACTTGGTTCCTGGAATCTTCTAAGTGGAGTTCAAGCTCTTTTAATCTCTCCTCAAGGCCTGCTTTAGCACCCTTGGCTTCTGCTTCCATTTTCAAGTGACGTAGTTCATGCGTCTCTTTCACTAATTCTAATTCTTGTTTTAAGGTTGAAAGATCAAGGTCTCTTTGCTCCCTCTCTATGATCAACTTAGCTACATGCTCCTCTTCAAGTCTCTTCTCTCCTTCCATTTTGGACTTCTCAATCTGTAATCAGAAAACAAAATCCCGTTATATGAATATTATGAAGAACATCCACACAACAAGTACAAGGAAACGATTTCTTTTTATTTTCTTATTTAGATAGTGAAATTATCTCATCCTAAAAATTCCTAAACTAGCCAAAAAAAATGAAAGAAAAACCGAAACAAACCACAAATAGCATATAATTTATGTAGTCCGTCTAACGGCATAAAGTAGTAAACAAAAAGAGAGCTACCACAAAAGAGATTGAGAAGATAGTATGTGAGAAGATAGCAGAAAAATTGTTCCAAAAGGAGTCCAAAATACAAGAGTTTCAGTGAGCATTTTTAGGTGTAAACAGCTTAAGAGTTGTTTTTTCTTCTCTGTGAAACATACCTTTAAATGTTGAAGCTGGTCCTTAACAGCCTGCAAAAGTATTAATATCAGAATAACAGGTATAAACCCACGTTTAGGAGAGTTTTATACAAATCCTATTGTCTGGAATAAGTTTTTTTTTACATACCCCTCTTTCTTCACCAGTCCCAGAAGCAAGGGCTTCAAGAACTCTGATCCTTGACTGGTACTTCTCCTCACGAGCTTTGAATAGATTATTTTGCTGATGACAGAGAAGCATAAAGATGTTGCCATTGGTACAGTCAATCCTAGGAGAAACAATTCAAAATTAAGAAATCCAAAATTATTCTTACAGTTCTTAAGTGCTCTGCTTGAGTTGATATACGTCGTTCAATCTCTTGCAAAACTTTTCTCAACAGACAGGCCACACGCTGTGCAACAAAAGGAATGGTAAAAGTGTATGTATGCATGCACGCGCGTACAAATTGCAGTTGCAGAGATACATAGATACAGAAACATATTCAATGCATGATATTATTCCAATATCTCCTCCTATTACATACATGTGGTATTTCGTAACTCTTTCTTTCAATGCTTTCATCCAATATTCCGTTGACAACACTCAAAAGCGACTGAGTTGGTGAATTCTGCGTACGAGATGTTGAATTGTCATTAACAAGGGCTCAGAAAGAAAACATCAATGAGAAAACTCTAGCATAAGAAAACATGAATGTCCATTGAGATTATACAAATGAAAACTAACATCCAAACTGTTTGATTTCATCATTTCAGAAATTTTTGCAGCAGAAAGTTCTGAAAAGCGGCCTTGTTTCAGTTGAAACACCTCATGGAATTTATGTCCAACATGGTGCATGGATGCAGCTGACGGCTCTGTGGACAAGTGAAAAACAGTAAAGATGGACCATTTAAATTTAAATAACAGCATATAAGAAGACTTGGTAGACATAAAAGAACGATAATTTATCAGCATTTTAGCCATACATGCATTAGAGGACAGTAGCGTGCTATTTTCATATAACATAAGATCAGCTTGAAAATTGCTTTGGTACGGCATTACACTCTTCATGCCCGGCCGTTTTAAGCCATTCTATGTGCATATATCTCAATCAAGGGAGAGGGGAAACCATACCTGGCATAACAGGACTTACCTAAAGCATGTTGAGATTTAGACTCTGGGGAAAACTTCCGCTTTTCTTCCCCAAATGTTGGAGAAAAATGGCCATTGGAAGATGCATCCCCTCGAGGACTGCCAAATCTAGTAATCCCACTTGTGGGTGAGAGATTACCTCCCAAATATGCAAATTGTGCTCGAAGTGTTGAAAGGCAATCCATAACATTCTTCATGGATCCCTACAGATTTGAAACACAGTGGATGGAGAGACAGAGAAAGAGAGAAGCTGGAAAAATAATAAAAAACTTGATGTGCGCAGACCAACAAGTGACATAGATTGGCTCTAGTTAACAGCAATATCATTGTAAACCAAAATTCTGGTGATGCATGCAAGCTGATAAAATAATAAACATTTTGGTAGCAGGAAAGCATAATTATAAACTAGCTTCTAACTTAGCAATCAAATGTTCTTATGCATAAAATTAATTTATGTGGAACAATAAAGCAAACCAACATTGGATTACCGTCTCCAGGTCCGACAGTTCGAACTTGAGAATTCCCAGCTCATCCATGCATGCCAGAAACTTCTTAACATTTTCTGAGCGAGAACTACCTTCCTAAAATAGAAAATGCACTATCAAATCAACTAACCAAATGCCTAATCATAAGTAACTCAAACATAAATACCATAACAAATAAGAAACCTTGTACGAAAAACCAGGTCTAAGCCTATTTAAAATCTGTAGTAGAACAGTCCCATCAATCAAACAGGTCCTCAACTGCTCGGATGAGGCTTTTACTGGAAAATTTAAACTAGGAACAGTACTATTCATCCACTCCACCAATATCGCTCGCTGATTGGCTTGAGACGGAAAAAAGGGAAGGGAAAAGGAATAAGAAATTCTTCAGATGAATAAAAAACAACTGCAGATAAAAGGAAAATAAGATTTTCACTTACCTTCAATGTCTTTGTTATAAATTACAGTAGGGTCGAAAACTTCCGAACCACCAGATATCCTTGAGCTATTGACTCTCCTGTGTTGTGCTATGAGGTGATCCGAAGCTGAATTCATCGTTTACCTTTGAAGTCGATTATCAAAGCATGGCGTATGTATAATTCCACACAAATTCCCAAAGCAATCCTGAAAAGTGGTTAAATACAGCAACCATGAGACTGATTTATCTAAAATGATAAAGAAACACACAATAATGCATTAGAACTCTAGGCATTTTTCCTGAATAATGCGAAATTACTTTACAGGAACTTAAATAAACTGTCAGAAGAAAAATCCCTTTAACCATGAGAAGAAATTGCAAATCTGCAATGCAATTTAATATCATCAAATCAAACACAGTATTGCATAGGAGTTTTAGCTATAAGAACAAATATATGCAGACACCAGATACTCTACGATAGCAGAGATTATTTCCACATTCAGGACTCATTTCAGCATTAGGAGAAAATTGGGAGAGTTAAAAGAAGAGGACAGGCTTCAAATTATGAATTTACTCATTAAAACTATACTCTAAGACCTCCAAGGAAATTGATTACCCGAGAAATTCACAACAAAACGAAGATATCAAATCCATGCAATATGAGCCAGAATCATCCCCCATTGAAAACCTTAGCTAAGAATTTGAAGCAGACATTAAATACAAATCAGGATTGCTATAAAAAAGAAAAAAGAGGAGAAACAAACTGAATTACTACATATATATAGGATGGATGAGCTAAAAGATCATGCTTTTATACGAAACTAAACAAACTGACAGCACAACGCAGGTAGATTCAATAAACAATTGACATGCAATGCGATCATCAAACAAGCAAACATCCAAATAATAGATTCACTAAAAAAAAAGGAAAAGGAAAAGGAAAAGAAGCCACCTGAAAGAGACATAGAGACGTGAAGGTAACAATGCACACGTTGTATTTTAAGGAGACTTGCATGTAACTTGGGTAATGCCACGAGACAACAAAAGTACAAGAATTAGTATTAGATTACATTAGACTTTCTTTGTTCTTTTTTCTTTCTTGATCGAACTTTCTCTTCATCTCCTTTTGTTTTGTTTATGTTAATCAAATGATTGTGATTCGTTTGGTATCCCAATGCAAATGAGACAGACAATGCGTAAAAAGAGGAGTGTAACTCTCCCTATTCTTTTCTGTGTGGTGTTCATTGAAATGTGGAAAGTGGTCTTTTCTGTTCCATGGCTTTAACTGTCCTAATTAATTCTGGTTTGTTGGGGATTATGCTGTTGTTAGTTGTTACTACTATAGTACTTGTCAACATTCATGAAAGAGAGAGAGGATTACTGGATTAGGGTTAGGTTTGCCTCTCTCTAAATACAAAATCATCATCAACAACAACACAAGTTCTTTTAATATGATAAATCTTAATCTCCAAATCCGGCCCATCTCAACAAGGTCCTTTAATATGATAAATCTTAATCATCTTTTATCTTTTAATTTTTGAACATTTTGCTAAGTCTCTAATTAATCTTTTGCTAATCAAAACTTCTCTCCAAACTCTCATACTCTCACACCATGTAACTCTCAAAGCTCAATTCTTTGTACTTTGACCACTCACCTAGCACTACTTGCTCTTCTTCCCGCATCTCTATTTACTTGCATTTATTTTTCTTAATTGGTGAACAATTGATTATATAAGCTTCAACTTATTTGTTTTTGTATTTTAAAAATATTAAAAAAATAAAAAAAATTTATTTCTTTCTTTGTTTTAAATTAATTTTTATTTTCATATATTTCCAAACAAAAAATATTTTGAAAAGCAATCGCGAGTACAATACCAAACAAGATCTAACTCTTAGTATCTCGACCAGTCTATTGATTAGTAGTTTTATTTGTATTCAAAAGCCCTTACACAGGCTTTTTATATTTTTGAAAACTTTATGATTTTATATAGGTAATTTTCTTTTTATAACTTAACATATTATAATCCAATATAAAACTTTTATATGTTTATTGGAGGCATGATCTCAACAATAAAGCATATACACTTACATTATTGTAAGGACCGATGCTTGCATTGGTCTTAGTGCAAATAATTATCTCGCTTGAAGTTTGATGAAAAATGAATGCATATATACGTACACACACACACAACACACAAGAGATAGACGAGAAGGTGTCCACTTGTTAGTATATGCACAGTCCAATAAAAAGACGTACGCAACTTGTTAAACGTATTTTAAGATATGTTCGTGGTATGTTTGATTTTTGGCATACATTTGTTGAAAGAATTTTAATTTAATTTATATGCTTGTTTTTATTCTAATTGGGTCACTTGTCCTATATATATATATATATATATATATATATATATATATA
>Ga0307517_10012890_pt1 | contig 11416 bp, 11 predicted proteins | sample 23_EM_MG_FD_194515 | JGI IMG/M metagenome (GOLD analysis project Ga0307517, IMG submission 194515) | Populus trichocarpa ectomycorrhiza microbial communities from riparian zone in the Pacific Northwest, United States - 23_EM | ecosystem: Host-associated > Plants > Roots > Unclassified | place... | reverse complement strand
ATAAAACATGCTCTAGTTAAGGAGTTATTGATACTTTAAGTGCAAAATGATGATATAAAACCTTGATAAAAATGCACTTTTAAGTACTAATCAATAGTCTTGCAAGTTTCTAACAAAGACAATCTCTTTCAGCTTTAGTAGCAATGTAGCATAGGGGATCTCATCCTTCCTAAACTTGAGATTTAAAACTTCATGAAACCATTTTGAAGTGCAATTATACATGTTTAATGCATATGATGTTAAACTGAATCTGGAGCATGCCAAGGCAAAAGGCCATATCACTGGGCCTTGATTAACAAGCAGTGATGATGCTCATGTGCTTGCATGTGAAGTGGTGATGGTGATTATAAACCTTTCTCTATCTATACTGATTATCTTAGGTTACGTGTTTGTTTGGCTGCTATTTGAGAATATTAGTTGGGCTGACAATTGGTCCGTTTCTGGAAAGAACACCTTTATGATGTTACTGTCATACCGATGCAAATTCAATTGTGTTCACCTTAGAAATTTGGTGATTGTGTTCACCTTAGAAATTTAGTGATCTTAAATAGGGGAAAGGTTACCCCTCATTGAGAAATCCAACCACTTGATAGGAGGTTAATGAATTTTTAGCTGTACCTTATATTTTTTTTTTTATCACTGGGAGTCCCATCAGCTTTCATGATGGGGTAGACCTCCCTACTTTAATCCTCGACCCTTGGTATTAGCTGGATTTGATTTCAAATCACTTGGTTCAATGCAGTTAAAGCAAAGATTTGTAATAATTTAGTGAGTACCTTAATCAGGGCAGCTCCTCTACTATTTATATAAGTAAGGCATTGTACATATGTTATGGTGTAACCTATTACACATGATAGAACTACACAAGAGGAAACATAATATTTCCTATTTTACAAAACTTCCCATAATACACCCCCTCAAGCTAAGGGTGGGTCATCCACGTGAAGCTTGGAACGTAGAGAAGCAAAAGCAGAGGAAGCAAGTGGCTTTGTAAGAACATCGATTAATTGATCTTTGGAAGAGATGAAGTGAATCTGAATCTCCTTCTTAGCCACTCAATCACGAACAAAGTGATAATCAATCTCAACATCCTTCGTATGAGCATGAAGTATTGAATTAACAGACATATAAGTAGCACCCAAATTATCACACTAGATAATGGTAGCAGAACTAGGAGAGAAAAACAAATTTGACAAAAGATAGCGAAGCCAAAGAACCTCAACAGTACCATCAGCTAAGGCCTTATACTCTGCTTTAGTGGAGGAGCGAGCAACAGTGCGTTGCTTGCCAGATTTCCACGAAATGGGAGTGGTGCCAAGAAAGACAATGTATCCACCCGTAGATTTTCGATCATCAATATTGCCGGCCCAATCAACATCAGTAAAACCATGGAGAGACAAAAAAGAGTCACGAGTGAGGTGGAGACCAAAGGAGGATGGACCTTTCAAGTATCGCAGGATACGTTTAACAGCGACCCAATGGCCTTCGGTAGGAGCATGCAAGAAACTAACATACCTTGTTCACAACATAACAGATGTCTGGTCGAGTAAAGGTGAGATACTGAAGAGCACTAACAATTTGGTGGAAACAAGTGGGATCCGAAAACAAGTCAGTAGATTGTATATCAAGTTTGGAAACAGAAGCTGGTGTATCAACATGTTTACACGATGACATACCTACATGACTCAGAATATCAAGAACATACTTGTGTTGACTAAGCACAAGACCCACATTGGTGGGAGCAACTTCAATCCCCAAAAAATAATGCACATGACCCAAATCACGAAGTTTAAACTCCGAACTCAGTAAGGTAATGAGGCGATGAAGCAATTCAAAGTTATTACCGGTAAGTAAGATGTCATCCACATAGACAAGTAAGTAACAAATATCATGATTCACATTTAGAATAAACAGGGAGGTATCAACCTTGAAAGCCTGAAAATCACTCAGTCGCATGTACTAGGCCCGCAATGCTTGTTTTAAGCTATAGAGAGATTTGTGAAGGCGACAGACATGAGTGGGCAAAACAAAGTCGACAAAGCCTGAGGGTTGTTGCATGTAAACAACCTTGCGAAGTGAGCTATTGAGGAAAGCATTGTGAACATCAAGTTGCCGAATCTGCCATCCTTTTAAGACTGCAATCGTGAGGACTAACCGAACAGTAGTCGTTTTAACAACAGGACTGAAGGTTTCTGAATAATCTATACCTTCCTATTAGGTGAACCCTTGCGAAACCAAGCGAGCCTTGTAACGGTCAATGATCCTATTGGCTCGGCGCTTGATTTTATACACCCATTGGCAGCCAACAATGTTCATAGATGGATCAAACAGCACCAATGACCAAGTGGCATTGGCAGTATGCCAACACAAGTATTAGTCAACTTTCTTAAAACTCAGAGGCTCCAAAGCAAAGAGGGACATTAACCGTGGAGCTAAAACTGACGGAGAGGAAGAAAAAACAGAGCTGATGTTGGTAGTCTTCTACTGTCGAGGATGCAACACCATGAGATGTTGCCGAATAGGTGGCGGAGCAGAAGGTTGATTAGGGGAGATCTGTTATGGAAGAGAATATGTGGAGAGATCCACGCACAAGTCCAAACCGGGCACAGACTTAGCAAAGTGCCCAGACGGAGAAGAAGATGCTAACGACAAGGCTCGAAAGGCTATAGCAGGGGGCGAATCCGACAAAGATACTGCTAGCACTATAGAACCTGAACCTGCAAAATGATCAAGAGACATAGATGAAGATGATGGTGAGGGGACCGACAGGGGAGTGGGAAGGGGAGGTGGGGCTGAGACTGGTTGAGATGGAAAGATGGTGAGGGAGGGTAGACTGGAGACAGAGGCAGGCTGAATGACAGGGGCATACGGGGGACAAACTAAATGAACGGGAAAACCTTCATGAAATCAAACATGACGGGAAAGGTAGATGTGGTTAGACGACAAGTCCAGACAACAATAGCCTAGATGAGACGAGCTATAGTCTAAGAACACACATGTAGTGGAGCAATAGTCTAGCTTATGAGCATTGTAAAGATGAAGAAAAGGAAAGCAGAGACATCCAAAAGTATGTAAAAAGGCATAATCAGGCGTCTGATGAAAACAAACATTCGAAGGGAGATTTGTTGCTTAAAACTGAGGTTGCCATACAATTAATGAGATAAACCGAGGTTTCAAAAGTATAATTCTAGAATTTTAGAGGTGCCTTACATTGCCTAGAAGAGTAAGACTAGTTTCAACAATATGGCGATGACGATGCTCAACAGTACCATTCTGTTCATGAGTATGTGGACATATGAGATGATGGTGAATACCGATGGTTTTGAAAAAGGAATTTAATTTATAATATTCACCACCCTAGTCAGTTTGAACAGTTTTGATTTTTCGAGGAAACTGGCGTTCAACAAGTACTTGAAATTGTTGAAACACATTGAAGACATCTGATTTTACGGCAATAGAATAAAACCATATAAATTTTGTATGCGCATCCACAAATATGACAAAATATCAAAAACCATGAGACGATAGCATAGGAGCAGGGCCCCAAACAAAAATAAAGATAAGTTCAAGAGGAGTAGACGTTTTATGACCCGTAGGTCCTAATGACAAACGAGAGGATTTTCCTAACGGACAAGCTTGACATTGAAAATTAAGATGACGAGAGGTATAAACAACCTTTTTATTGGACGTTAAAAGACTCAGAATACAGGAATTGGGGTGACCGAGGCGACGATGCCAAATATCGGCAGAAGTGGCCATGCTAGTGGACAAAAATGCTTGCGGCAGAGATGTGGCAGAAGAATCTGAAAGGACATAGAGGCCGTCTTTACTCCGACCGGAAAGAAGGACTTCCTTGGTGATGGGATCCTTGACATAGAAAACAGAAGAATGAAACTCAAAAAAGACATAATTTTCATGATAAAATTGTTGAACAGATAATAATTTTTTTTTTTAATGTGAGGAACATGTAATATGTTGGACAAGGTGAAGACTCGTTTTGGTGTATGCAGGAGATTATATGCGGTATTAGATATAACAAGTCCCTTACCATCACCAACATGCAATTGATCATTACCAAGATAAGGTTCTACGTGTGTCATACCAGTAATGTCCGGAGTAACATGGTTGATGCAACCATATTATTCGATAGTTTCACCCATATTTAACTGGTGTTTTGTCTATGTTTTTTATATATAATTCTTTGATATTCTTTGTTTTATTTTTTGAAGGCACTTTTGGATGAAAGATGCAAAAGGGAGTAAATTGGAGGTAATTAGTAGATTTGACCTTCAGTTGATGTTTTGTGCAGAGCGTGAGTTCTAGAGGTCAAAATAAAGTGATTCTAGTGGAATTAGAAAGCTAACATCCATACCTTTATGTACATCTAAGGAAAGAAAAATAAAAAAAAAGGAAGAGCATGGAAATCACAGCCTTCAAAGTCAAATCTTGCAATCTGCCAGTGTTGACCTGCGACCATTCCGACTTGAGTATCTTGAGATACAGAAGTCCATTTGATGCAAACTTAATTTTGTTGGATTCTTGACTCAAAGACCTATCAACGTACCAAATGGCAGCAAAAAAAATGTCATATGAGGGAGATATGATTTTTATAAGATGACAAATGAATTCTACTAGCAAACATGTTTTGTGAAGAAACGAGTCCAAATTACATCCCAAAGCATCCAAACCGACATCCAAGTTTTTATTTCAGCAATTTAGCTCCTCTAAGTCAAATCTTGAAGATTTCATGCAAGACTTTTTCTCTTTTTGTAGGAAAATAGTTATTGAAGTACTTAAATGTAAATTATCTACTTAAGGGAGGACTATTTTGTAAAATAGAGATTAGGGTTTCTTAGGGTATAAAAAGAAAGAGAGAAGGAAAAGAGGAGAGAGGAGGGGACGACCAGTAAAGAGAAGAAAAATGCACATTCCTCCAATAGAACCCGAAATCATGTTTTCTTCCTTCTTTTTGATTAATTATTCAACAAACATGCAATGCTAAATTCTTTTTCTTGGTTGCAAGGACACAAAAACCTTCGGATTTCAAGAGTTGTGAGATTTATTTTACTTTTTCTTTTCAGTTTATATGATGAATATATTTGTTCTCCTATGCTTATTTTTCCTATAATTATTTATTTTAATTGCTAAAGTAGACTCTAAGTTGTTATTGTGAACAATCTATTGCTAAGTTTGCTATTAAAACCGGAGTTGTGGTATTTAAACTTATGAAGCAACTGAGATTAATAATTATGGCGGATCTATGTTATTAACTTTAGGGAGAACATTCGATTGATGAAATCAAACATGAATTGCAGATATTTATGTTATCTAGATTAATCAATTCATCTAGTTCTTAAGGCTGCAATTGAATTAAGTTACTAGTGCAGACATTTTGGTTGTTTGGTGGTTAGGATTAGTTATACAACGGATCTGTTAACTAATACATAAGAAAAGATAGATATTCAGAGTATAAATTGACGTTTTGTTTCTATGATTAGTTCTGATTTTCGTAAGTGGATGTTTACTTAAAACTAAGGTTTGTTTTTTTGATAATTTTCTGATTTTATTTTATTTCGCTTGATAGTTTTCTGTTTACTTTTGCTTTAGCCTAGATAACCTCCAAATCCCCCCCAAATTGCATATCATCTAGCATAAAAATTTGACTTGAACCTTCCTCGTTGGATCGACCCCTTGCTTGCTCTATACTATCTTGTGTGTTGTGTTTTAAGCTATGGTAATTGGCCATGCTAAAAATGCTTACAGTAGAGATGTGGCAGAAGACTCTGAAAAGACATAAAGGTCGTCTTTACTCCGGCCGGAAAGAAGGACTTCCTTGGTGATGAGATCCTTGACATAGAAAACAGAAGAGTGAAACTAAAAAAAAAACATAATTTTCACGACAAAATTGTTGAATAGATAATAAATTTTTTTTATGTGAGGAACATGTAATATGTTGGACAAGGTGAAGACTCATTTTGGTGTATACAGGAGATTATGTGCGATATTAGATATAACAAGTCCCTTACCATTACCAACATGCAATTGATCATTACCAAGATAAGGTTTCACGTGTGTCATACCAGTAATGTCCGGAGTAATGTGGTGATTTGCACCTTTGTCAGGAAACCAAGTGGCAGAATCCTCGGCTAATGTAGTACTAAAAGAGAGGTTGGCCGAGGAGTGATTTCCATGGTGAACAAGCTAGGAAAACTACTCTGCGGAATAATATGGCAGAGCTGGCATTTTATTTACTGTCGTGGCCACTGATTTGTTGCTACACTACAGTGTGAATGTTGCTACCACTATCCACTGTGACTGTGGGGTTGCTACCAAGGAGAACCACCACCAGCACCACGAAAGAACTGACCGTTAGGCTGAGGAAAGTTGTTGCGAGGATGCTGCCAACCACTCCTTCATCCTTTTCCTCGACGAGTCGTGAAACCACTGCTATTAGACCCAGAAAAACCACACTGGGCAACATAGACTAAGGGAGGTTGCGCAGGGGTGGGCAGTAAGGGTGCAGTAGGCAGACTGGAGGGGAGCGAGCTGCGATGTATGAATTCATGAGTAGATAGGTGACTATGGAGCTCAGAGTACGAAAGAGGGTTAGCTTTGGTTGACAAACTTGTAACCAAATCACAAAATTCACCACGAAGTCCCCGAAACACATATAAGTTGAAATTGGTGAGAGAAATAAGTCTGCTAACCACAACCAATTCATCAAACAAACCTTTTGCGCGTTGCAAGTAGAGAGTGACAGTATCATCACCTTGTCAAAGATCCTGAAGAGAGCTATGCAATTGCATGATCCGAGAGTTGGATGGGGATGTGAGAGCAAGTTTAAGGGTGCTCCAAACATTGGCAGAAGTCGGACAATCAACCAAGGGATGAAGAACTTCAACTGAAAGAGAGGACAACAGAGCACTAAGGATGAGCTGGTCTTGTTGTTTCCAAGTTAGAAATGCTTGGCAGGGGCTAGAATTGAAGGTAGTAGAGACAGCAGAGGTCGTACTGGACAGATCGTACGAAGAGGGCATGGAGTCGAGCTGTCAACAAATGAGAAGACTCCTTGACCAATCAAATACGACTTCATCTACATATGCCAAAACAAATAATTGTTGTTGTTGAGTTTGAGATTGATAACCTGCTGGGTGTTGGAGAGGGGAAGCAACAACACTAACTGATTGATCCATAGTAGGATGATAGAAGCTGAGACCGAGAAAGATAAGATGACAGTAGCTATAACCTGTTGTAAAAAAAAAAAACTATGAAGCACTATCATAAAACAAACTAGGAGGAAGAAGATGAGCACGTCTTTATTGATCCTGTAGAATAACTAACAAGCACAAAATATTGAGATCATGTATGCGGTAGAGATAAGAGGAGAAAAACAATGTTCTGCAGTAGAGAGGAGAGCAACAGTGCCAGCAGAGGAGAGGAACAATGGTTTGCGGTAGAGAGGAGAAGAACCTGACAAATAAAAAATCAGAACAAACTTAAATCACAGAAGAAGCTGAGCTGACCAGGCCAAGGAGAAGAAAGCCAAAATCTATTTTAGGTAGAGAGGTTCTGATACCAAGTTAAAGCAGAGATTTGTAATAATTTGGTGAGTGCCTTAATCAGGGCAGCTCCTCTACTATTTATATAACTAGGGCATTGTACATATATTATGGTGTAACCTATTACACATGATAGAATTATACAAGAGGAAAAATAATGTTTCCTATTTTACAATACATCCCATAATAAATGCCAAGTAACTGGACCAGCTCAGCTGGCTTGCCCCATACTTGTGCATTCTTCCTGTTTTGATATTTATCCAGTATTGGCCCAACAATATTGGAGGCTGTATAATTACTAGCATCACACATGATCTCAAAGGGCATACCCAACTTGGAGGCTGTATAATTGGCGCTGAAGTGAGCGATGCCTTTAATTTGTCAAATGTTATTTGACAATCTTCCTTGAAATCAAAAGGTACATCCTTTTACAACAACCTTGACAATGGCTGTGCAAATTTTGAGAAGTCCATGATGAACCTCTTGTAAAAACTTGCATGGCCAAGAAAACTATGAATGTCCTTAACATTAGTAAGATATGGTAAGCTTGTAGTTAAATCAACTTGGGCCTTATCAACCTCGATACCTCTAGCTGAAACAACATGACCCAAAACAATTCCTTGTTGGACCATAAAATGATATTTTTCATAATTTAGAATCAAGTTGGTGTTAATGCATCGTTTCAAAACCTTGGTCAGATGATCTAAACACTGATTGAAAGAATTGCCATAAACAGTAAAGTCATCCATAAAAATTTCAATGCAATTTTCAATCAAGTAAGAAAAAATGCTCATCATGCATCTCTGAAACGTACCAGGGGCATTACACATTCCAAAAGGCATACATTTGTAAGCAAAGGTCCTAAATGGACAAGTGAATGTTATTTTTTTCTTGATCTTCGTAAGCTACAATAATTTGATAATAACCAGAAAACCCATCTAAGAAACAGAAAAATGACTTACCTGCTAGTCTTTCTAGCATTTCATCGATGAAAGGAATTGGGAAATGATCCTTTCTTATGGTAGCATTCAATTTCTTGAAATCGATGCACATTCTTCACCCATTTTGAACTCTCATGGGCACAAGTTCATTTTGTTCATTAGGAACAAGAGTCAAACTTGTCTTCTTGGGAACTACATGCACTTGACTAACCTATTGACTGTCGGATATGGAATAGATGATTCCTTGGTCAAATAGCTTTAAAATCTCTTTCATTACCACTTCCTTCATGGTTGGGTTCAGCTTACGTTGTGGCTTTCTCACAGGTTTGGCATCATCTTTCAGTAAGATTCTATGCATGCAGATTGCAGGGTTTATGCCTTTTATATCAGCTAAAGTCAATCTGATAGCTGTTTTATTTTCTCTTAAAATCCTCAACAATTTTTCTTCTCTTGTTAGCGTGAGATCATTTGCAATGATCACCAGTAATGTCTCACATTCTCCTAAGTACACATACTTCAAATGCTGGGCAAAGACTTCAATTCCAACTTTGGTGTTTGTTCAACAGAGGGTAAAACCCTTTCATGAGAATTAGGTAGTTGTAAAGGAGAGTTTACTAACCTGTTTGGCATTTGAAATAGTGAATACAAAGACATAATTGTTTCCTTTATGTCTTCATTATTCTACAACCTTGCATCCCTATCTGCCTTGCTTTGCTGTAATACAAAGTTCAACTCATCTTGCAAAAATTTTTGTTCAAATTCATCTTGCATAATGGGGTCAATTACATCAACATGAAAAACAGATTCAGATTCATCGGGATATTTCATAGCATAAAAAATGTTAAATGTTACTATTTCCCCATCAAACTCACAAGATAAAATTCCTTTATGCACATCGATCTTAGTTCTTGTTGTTTTCATAAATGGTCTACCTAACAATATATGAGTTGAGTTTGATGAAATTCATCATCCATGTCTATAATGTAAAAATCCATAACAAAAATCAACTCATTTATTCTAATTAAAACATCCTCAACGACGCCTTCTGGGTATGAATTAGACCTATCTGCCATTTGAATTATTACCCTTGTTTCTTTTAAAGGTCCTAGATTCAAAACCTTATAAATTAAAAGTGGCATAACATTGATCGAAGCTCCTAAATCAAGCATAACTCTTTCTACCTTATGATTTCCAATTACGCATGGTATAATGAACATACCTGGATCCTTGCATTTCTGAGGCAATTTCCTTTGTATGGCCGCAGACACATTCTCTCCAACTCTTGTTTTCTCATCAATGTTCAACTTCTTTTTATTGGTGCACAATTCCTTGAGAAATTTTGCATATCGCAGAATTTGCTTGATTGCATCCAACAGTGGAATGTTAACTTCAACCTTCCAAAAGGTTTCAAAAATATCATGTTCTGACTCTTCCTTTCTTGCCTTCACTAATTTGCCAAGAAATGGAGATGGAACTAGATACTTAGTGATAGGAAAGATGGGCTTACAACTTAACTCTATTCTTGGTGCATCCAAGATTGCTGGTTCTGTTTCCAGCTTGTTGTTCTTTATTGCTGCTGATTCTGGTGTTACAGCAGGCTGGGTAGTCTGCACAGCAGCTGCTGAATTTGGGGTTGCAGCTGGCGGTATATTTCCTGTTGAATCTGGTATTGTAGTTGGCAGCACAACAGCTGCTGAATTTGGGGTTGAAACTGGCAGCCTATTTGCTGTTGATTTTGGCATTGCAGCTGGCAGCACAACAACTGCTGAATTTGAGGTTGAAACTGGCAGCCTATTTGCTGTTGATTCTGGCGTTGCAGCTGGCAGCATGGTCTGCACTTCTCTTCCACTTCTAAGAGTCATGGCACTTGTATTTTCTCTTGGATTAATTTCAGCTTGAGATGGCAACTTCCCTCTATTTGTCTCAATGTTCCTCACAAACGTTGCAAGTTGTGAAATTTGAGTCTTCAAATTCTTGATGCTAGCTCTTGTTTCTTGTTGGAACATCTGCGTATTAGTGGCTAAAGATTTCACAATTTCTTCTAAAGACATACTTGTATTTGATGCTTGGTGAGGAGGAAAAGCTGAACTCCCATAGGAATATGACCAAAAGGGTATCTGATTTGGAGGCTGACCATACTTCAAGTTTGGGTGGTCTTTCTAACCAGGGTTGTAATGGTTTGACTATGGTTCATACTTCCTTGGTTGATTACTAAACCCTCCTATTACATTCACTTGAGGGGCTGCATCTTTTTGAAGTTGTGGGCACATATCGATAGAATGTTCTGGGACTACACAAATGACACACACTCTGGATTGCCTAACTTGTATCAACGCTACTTGTCTCACAACAGAAGTTAGTTCTGAAAGTTGTGTCTCAATATTAGTCTGTTCTGCATCACCTCATTTACCTATCTAGTCTGTTCTGATTCCAAATTGCTGTGAGTTTGCTGCCATTTTAGAGATCAAATCTCTTGCATCCACATGAGTCTTTTCTACAAGTGCACCACCACTTGCAGTATCTATCATGCTTCGGTCCATAGGCAATAATCCTTCATAAACACTACTAGAAAATCGATGAAAACCAACAGAATTATCGACGGAATTATTTTGTCGGTAATTTTTACCGATGAATATAATTCCGTCTCTAATTTTGTCGGTCTATACCGACAAACCTTTGCTGTCGGTAATAATTACTGACTTTATAGATTCTGTAGGCAATTCGGTCGGTATATACCGATGGAATTATTCGATCGGTATATACCGACTGAATTGCCGATGGAATATATAAAATTTTGAAAAAAAGAAATAGTTTGATGACGTGGAATTTTTCAGACGATTTTACCGATGTAATGACTGAGGGATTACAGTGACGTGGCCCATTCACCGTCAGAATTACTGACAGGTATACCGACAG
>Ga0307517_10012889_pt1 | contig 11416 bp, 9 predicted proteins | sample 23_EM_MG_FD_194515 | JGI IMG/M metagenome (GOLD analysis project Ga0307517, IMG submission 194515) | Populus trichocarpa ectomycorrhiza microbial communities from riparian zone in the Pacific Northwest, United States - 23_EM | ecosystem: Host-associated > Plants > Roots > Unclassified | place... | reverse complement strand
CACTTTACTTACCATCTTGAACCCGATATGTGCTTTGAAAAGTTGTGAGTTCCCAGCTATCTTTAACTTTGGTGACTCAAATTCGGATACAGGAGGATTCGTTGCTTCCTTCCCTCCTCTTAATTCTTCTCCCTATGGAGAAACTTACTTTCAAATGCCGGCGGGGAGGTTCTCCGATGGAAGGCTGATTATAGATTTCGTCGGTAAGTTTCGAAACTTTAGTTCCAGCTTAGAATAAATTAGTATCATTGCCAAATTTATTAGTGGCCATATGAATAGACATTGACAAATCTTGTGAGATGATAGAACCGACTGACAAATAGTTAGCGATCAGCCTCTCAAATGCCTCATTCCTTGCTTTTTTCTAAGAAACCTCCCTCTATAAAGGACGAGGAGGTTCACCTTTGACAACTTAGCAACACCGGTCACAACATGTGTTGTTTGTTGATATGTATGAAGATTTCGATGGAGTTTAGTTGACTCGTAATTATTATTATTATTTTTTTGAGAATTTAATTATTTAAAATTTATGAGAATCACTGTACCACTTACACGTTTCACATTAATTTACATGAAATTTAATACGAAAAATTTGCTTATAAATTATTTTGCTTTATGATATAGTGCTAATTAATGGTCAGGCCATAAGGATCCCTGAACACTTATTTTTCGTGGGAAGTCGTACTCACGTAGCATATTGCGATAAAGAAGAAGAAGAAGAATTTTTCAAGTTTTAAGGTTATAGTTATAAATGTAGAGAAACTTTGTTTTGATATATTTTAAAATTCAATAATTTTTTAAACTATTATAAAAATAACTTATAAATTGTTTAAATAAGTACTAAATTGACATAAGTTGAAAAAAAAAAAAAAGAATCTTAAAATAACAAGAAAAGTAAAAAAAAAAAAATTGGAAAAAAAAAAATTCTAAGTATTTTTTAAGCTAATTTGGACATGAAAATAACTTGATTAGTTACACCAAGCTAGAATACTATAGAATCTAACCTGTAAAATATGCGGACCAAATTTTAATATGATCTAATAATAAAATTAAAAATTATACCTATTTTTATATTTTTTAATAAGATTCATTTAACGTTTACCGATTTCTGCTTGCTATTGGATTTGTTAATAAACATTGCATGCATACAAGTGAGGTGACAAGCATTTTACTTAGGGTAATGCTAAATCTTTTTACGCATTTTTTTCAAGGAAATAATTTTAAATAATTGAATGTTGATTTTATCACATTAATTTAATGAGATAATTGAGTGATTAACAAAACATTAATAGCTTGATGTTATTATGTCACATACTAAAGAATTTAATTTAAAAAATTAAACATCTCTTGAAAGAATTTATGGCTGGAAATTTTCTAGTACGGACTACGTGAATACATGAACCACGTAACTCTAAGCTCAATACATAAAATTTATCACTTGTATGCGTGTATTTTCTGAACATCACTAGCATTTTTAGATTTATTTATTATCATCTTGTTTTTTCGTTGAGTAGTTAATAGAAATGTAAAAAAAATTATTTTAATTTGAAATTTAAATTAGTAGATGAGAAATTTATATTATATATATATATATATATATATATATATATTAAGTGAAATTTTTTTTAGTTTAAAACTTATAAAAGCTTATCACTATCTATTATTTAATTTTATTAAATAAAATAGAAATGATGAGATTTTAATTTGTAATTATTTGGTTAATAAGATTGATAATATATTAAAGAATCATTTTAATCTTAAAATTGAAGGGAAACTCCAAAATATAATTTAGAAAAATAATGTTTTACTGACAATTGAATATATCTATTATATATATATATATATATATGTAGTGATGTATCAGCAAAGAGTTTGAATCTCTCATTTCTTAGCGCTTACCTCGACTCTCTGGGGACCAACTTCACTGTCGGAGCAAATTTTGCCACAGCATCATCCACCATTACATTGCCAGCTAGGATTATACCGGCCAATAATGGATTCAGTCCATTCTTCTTTCTAGTGCAATATAATCAATTCGTGCAGTTGAAGGCCAGATCACAGTTGATTAGGAAACAAGGTAAGCATTAATTAATTAATTAATTAATCTTCTTATCTGGGATTTTGATGTTCAATTAATTAAGATATAATTGGCAATAAATTGAATTTCTCGTTAAGCCATGATCTATTTGAAGGAGGAGTATTTGCACGATTGATGCCCAAGGAGGAATATTTTCAAAAAGCTTTATACACATTCGATATTGGTCAAAATGATCTTGGAGCTGGATTTTTCGGAAATATGTCTGTCGAGGAAGTGAATGCATATGTTCCTAACATTGTCAATACGTTCTTGACAAATGTTAAGGTAACAAGTTTCTATTCCCTTTTCCTCCCCGACATCTGTTATTCTGAGTTTTTGTACGTAGAATTCAATTTCAAAGTTTACTTTTCTTAATCGTAATTTATATTGTAGGCTAATGTATATCCCATTTCCAGTTATTTTAGTTGAAAATAAACTAGATTTTGATTTTTTTTAAAAAAAAAAATGAACCAATTTACCGGTTGAGTACCAGTCGACCGATTGGATTAAATGAGTTGGTCGACTGGTTCAGAACGGTCAACTGGTTAAGTCAGCAGAATAAATTTACTATTTATATTATGATTTTCTTTTAGTAGTTTAATTTTTTATTTGTCGAGAACTTAGGCTTATAAAAAGACTTATAATCAGAAATATAATTCAATAAGTGTAGAAAGGAATACACAAGAGAAAACATGTAAAAAGATTGTCTTTACTCTCAAATCTTCTTTTTGTTCCTTAGTTTTGCTTATTGTTTTAATGTTTATAAACACCTACCACACCTGTTTTTCTTTCAACAAGTGGTATCAGAGCTTATTTTTTTTATTGTTTAACATGGTCAATACAAACTTTCCACTTCAATGTCATCGTTCAATAAAGGACAATTATGAAATTCGATGTATTCATGTGAAAGCTTGACTAGGTTCCCAAGAAGTGTGGGAAGCTTTCACAAGTGACTAAGTCTTTGAAAAGCCTATAGAAAGAGCAATGTTAACTCCAGCCTAAAGAATGACTGTGTAAAAAGTGCGAAGAAAAGATCAACAAGCATTCACAATCATCCATCAATGTTTAGATTATACCACTTTTGCAATCATTTTATCACTTAGAAATATTATATACATCTAAAACATCAGAGTTACTTTGATGCAGAGCATATACAATTTGTGTTAAAGGAAACCAAGCACATCATAGGAAATCAACCACAGAATAGGAAATCAAGTTTAGGCAAATACTGTAATTGAATCTTTACTTATTTGTTTCCTTATTCATAGATAATTAGGTCTGATCATAGGCTATAATGTAGGCTCTTTGTATTAAGCCATTAGTATAAATTGTAACCTTTGCTTACTCTGTAATACAATAAGAATATATCATTCTCTTCATGGTATCAGAGCAATTAATCTAGGTATCAAAATAAAACACAAACCCTTTAACCAACTTCCATGGGAGACGAAAACCAAGGAAGCATGTCTTCAGGAGCAAGATGGGATCATCCCAATCACCAGCTTTACCTTCACCATTCAGATCAACCTGGCGTTGTTCTTGTGCCACAACCTTTGGTTGAAGACAACTACAGCACATGGAGCCAATCTATGACTATGACTCTGACAGTTAAATACAAGATTGGATTTATAGATGGCTCAATGAAGGAGCCTGATGAGAAGAAACCAGATGAGCATCAACAATGGAATCGGTGTAATAGTTTGGTTAAAACTTGGCTGCTGGGATCTATGTCCAAAGATATTGCAGCCAGCATCATCAACTGCAAGGATGCCAGACAAATGTGGCTTGATTTACAAGAAAGATTCTCACATGTGAATGTGGTTCAGTTGTTTAATATTGAGAATGAAATACACAACTGTGTGCAAGGCAACATGTCTGTGGGATCCTACTTCACAAAACTAAAAGGTTTATGGGATGAGCGTGATGCACTCTGCACCTTTCCAACATGCACTTGTGGATCAGTCAAGGAAGTGGCTGCATACCTGGACACACAGAAAACCATGAAATTTCTCATGGGTCTTAGTGATTCGTATGTGGGTGTTCGTAGCAACACTCTATTACAGGATCCATTATCAACAATAAACAAGGCATATTCACTGGTTCTTTGTCATGAAAAACAATCAGAAGTGACAACTGGGAAAAGTCTTGCTCAACCAGAGGCTGCTGCCTTTGCCGTAAAGAATTCAAGCCATGAGACTGAAACTGAACAGAGATGCTCCAGATGCAACAGAACAAATCACAACACCAAGGATTGTCGCGCACATCTCAGATGCACTTTCTGCCGCTGGAAGGGACATACGGCTGAATATTGTCGCAAGAAGAAAGCAGTAACTGAAGCTGAGTTTAATATGGCAATTTCCAAGGGAAATCAAGTTGCATCCCATGAGAATAAAAGGAAGGAGATGGACTTTCCTTTCACACCTGACGAGTGCAAAAAGATACTCAGCATGTTAAAAACTAAAACATCCTCTGCCAACCATGTTAGTAACTGTCCAACTCATGATGAGCTCTCAAGTAAAGCTTTTTTACTCTTCTCTAATGGCAACAAGAGCACATGGATTTTGGATAGTGGGTGCACAGATCATATGATTTATGACCAAAATCTGCTCACATACTCAAGACCGGTTAATGGCCGCACTGTTGAATTACCGAATGGATCAATAGCACAAATAACTCACATAGGCAGAGTTCATCTATCTCCTGATTTGATCCTTGATAATGTTTTATGTGTCCCATATTTCCGATTGAATTTAATTTCCATTAGCAAACTAGCCTTTGATTCTTCTTGCATAACCATTTTTCTAAGCCAATTTTGTGTGATTTAGGACCTACGTTCGGGGAAGATGATTGGGACGGGAATTGAACGGGAGGGTCTCTACTTTCTTGACCAAGCCAAGAAAGGAATCTGCAACCATGCCAAAACTTCTAACCTGAACCTTTGGCATCAACGTCTTGGGCATCCCTCAACCAAAGTCTCTCCATTATTTCCTAAAGTTAATTCTTGCTCTAACGACAAGTGTTTGATTTGTCTGTTAGCAAAACAAACCAGACTTTCATTTTCTTCAAGTTCCATTACTACTACATCTTCATTTGATTTAATCCATGTTGACATTTGGGGTGGTTATAAAATTCCTTCTATTTCAGGTGCCAAATATTTTCTTACTATCGTTGATGATCATACTAGATGCACATAGATTTATCTTATGAAACACAAATCCGACACTAGGGATCTTCTAGTCAATTTCATCAACATGGCTGAAAACCAATTTGATTCCAAAGTCAAAATGATTCATAGTGATAATGGTCTTGAATTCAAACTTGAAAGCTTTTACCCTCACAAAGGTATTATTCATCAAACCAGTTGCATTAATACTCCATAACAAAATGGTGTTGCCGAACGCAAACATAGGCATTTGTTAAATATGGCACGTGCTTTACTTCTTCAAGCCGGTCTTCCTCACCAATTTTGGGTGACGCTATTCTTGCTTCCGCTTATCTCATAAATCGAACACCAACCCTCATTCTCCATGGAAAAACACCATATGAAAAACTCTTCAACATAGTTCCCAATTACTCGCACTTACGAGTATTTGGTTGCTTATGTTTTGTTTCCACCCATGCCCAAAGTCGCTCCAAATTTGATCCTCGAGCATCTCGGTGTATTTTTCTTGGCTATCCTTATGGGAAAAAGGGGTATAGATTTTTTGATCTAACTACACAACGAATAATAGTCTCCAGGGATGTCGTTTTCTTTGAATCCATATTTCCCTTTCTTACATCTGCATCACATACTAATCCCCCATCATTTTCGCCTCTCACCCCCACTCCCACTCCATCCTTACCTTTCGACATACATTTTGAACCCCCTCCTCTGCTTCCCTGTCCTCAACTTCCTAGCTCACCCAATTCCCAGACCCATCCTTCCACCAACTCATGTACTTCTCTAGCTCTCCTCACAGAGTCCCCATCTCCAGCCAGTCCTACTGAAAGTCCACTACCCGATTTATCTCCTATACAGAACACCTCCTCACCTGTGCCCATTCCTACCCTTCGTCGTGGCAGTCGTTCTATCACCACTCCTTCTTACTTGCAGGATTTTCATCTTGCCATGACTCTCCCTTCAAGGCCTGACCCGACATCATCCATGAATATGGTTCACACTTCAGGTACTGCTTATCCCCTATCTGCCTATTTATCTTATACTCACATTTCTCCCCATCACAAAGCTTATACTGCTCAACTCACTCTCCTCAAAGAACCCACTAGTTTTTCACAGGCTATTCAACATCCTCGGTGGCGTGAGGCCATGCACCATAAGATAGCTGCTTTACAGGCCACTGGGACTTGGAGTTTGGTACCTTTACCATCCTACAAACGGCCAATCGGCTGCAAATGGGTATGCAAAATCAAGTTGAAGGCCGATGGGACAGTGGAACGCTATAAGGCACAACTGGTGGCTAAGGGCTACAGCCAAGTTGAAGGCGTTGATTATCAGGAAACCTTTGCTCCCGTAGCCAAGATGGTCACTGTCCGCCTCTTACTTAGTGTAACAGCTTTGCGTGGTTGGCATTTACATCAACTTGATGTCAACAATGCATTCTTGCATGGTGACTTGGATGAGGATGTATACATGACTTTGCCTCCTGGCTTCGGGCGAAAGGGGGAGACACGCGTTTGCAAACTTCATAAATCCCTGTATGGCTTAAAACAAGCCTCTAGACAGTGGTTTATCAAGCTGTCCGGTGCACTCAAGGCTGCAGGATTCCATCAGTCCCTATCTGATTATTCCTTGTTCGTCCGAAGCCATCATGGTAACTTTCTAGCATTACTGATATATGTTGATGATGTGATATTAGCTGGGAATAATTTGCAGGACATAGAGAACACCAAACTCTTCTTGTCCAAACAATTCAAACTTAAGGACTTGGGGCAACTTAAATACTTCCTTGGCATCGAGGTTGCCAGATCACGACATGGCATTAGTTTGTCATAGAGAAAATATGCACTCGACATTTTGGATGATGCGGGGTTTTTAGGTGTCAAGCCATCTCGGTTTCCTTTGGAGCAAAATGTGTCCCTAACACAATCCGATGGAAATCTTTTGGAAGATGGATCAACATACAGGAGGTTAGTTGGCAGGTTACTCTACCTTACAATAACTAGACCATACTTGACTTATGTTGTGCACATCCTAAGTCAGTTTATGGACAAGCCCCGCCAACCACATCTGGATGCAGCTTATAAAGTGCTCAAATATATCAAACAAACACCTGGGCAAGGCATCCTGTTGCCGTCCACAGGTGCACTTCAGTTACGAGCATTTTGTGATGCTGATTGGGCTCGTTGTAAGGACACGAAAAGATCAGTTACTGGTTACTGCATTTTACTTGGAGAAGCACCAGTTTCATGAAGGACCAAGAAACGGACAACAATATCACGTTCAAGTGCAGAGGCAGAATATTTCTCCATGGCTACTACATGCTGCGAAATTACATGGCTGAAAAACATTTTGAAAGACTTGCAGATAAATCACACACAACCGGTAACCTTGTTCTGCGATAATCAAGCAGTAATGCACATAGCATCGAATCTCGTCTTTCATGAGCGAACCAAGCACATAGAAATAGACTGTCATTTGATACGTGAGAAAATTCAAGCAGGAATGATTCAGACAGCCTACATTCGAACTACACACCAACTGGTTGACTTGTTTACTAAGCCATTAAGCTCCACACAGTTTGAGACTTTACTTAGCAAGTTGGGTGTAATTAACATACACTCCAACTTGAGGGGGAGTGTTAAAGGAAACCAAGCACAGCATAGGAAATCAACCACAGAATAGGAAATCAAGTTTAGGCAAATACTGTAATTGAATCTTTACTTATTTGTTTCCTTATTCATAGATAATTAGGTCTGATCGTAGGCTATAATGTAGGCTCTTTGTATTAAGCCATTAGTATAAATTGTAACCTTTGCTTACTCTGTAATACAATAAGAATATATCATTCTCTTCAATTTGGGAGCAAGATCATTCTGGATTCACAATACAGGACCGATTGGTTGTCTTGGTTATATTTTAGCCAATTTTCCTTCTGCTGAAAAAGACACTGTTGGTTGCGCCAAGTCTTATAATGAAGTAGCTCAATACTTTAATTATGAGTTGAAAGAGACTGTACTTCAACTCATGAAGGTTTTTCCTTCAGCAGCATTCACATATGTAGATGTCTATTCTGTGAAGTATTTTTTATTCAGTGAACCCAAAAAACATGGTATGTAAAGCCCTATATTTTACTCGTATTTATTTAAAAAAATTATTCATATTTAATGTGGTTTCGTTTCATATTGTAGGATTTGAGCTTCCTCTTGTAGCATGTTGTGGCTATAGAGGCCTGTATAACTACAATAATAGTGCTAGATGTGGAGCAACAATTACAATAAATGGCACCCAAATAACCGTGGGCTCATGTGATGATCCCTCAGTACGAGTCATTTGGGATGGAATTCATTTCACTGAAGCCGCCAACAAATTTATTTTTGAGCAAATATCTACAGGAGCCTTTTCTGATCCTCCTATTTCTTTGAAGATGGCATGTCACAGGACTATGGATTAATATATAGGTATAAATCTATAGTTCATTATCATATAATCTAGGTGATAAATCTCAATAAAGGATGAATTATTCAATATGCTATGAATTGTATTATTCTCTCTCATAAAAATGCGAGATTTACGAATTATTTTCATGGTACATTTGTGTTCTCTGAAGAGAATGAAATACAACTCCTGAAAAATTTAATAATTTATCTCCATTAATTAAGTGTTTACATCAGGCAGACATCCAGTCTTTCTTGATTGGGCTGATGGTGTATTAAGGGACAGTACGATAGTACTTATCAACAATTGATTGCAAGAATATGTGATATGTATTATAAGCAAATTGAATTAGTACGATATCTAGTTTATCAGCAATACTATGATTGTCTATGCATTCATTTCTCATTTGGTTTCTAGGTGTCTAGAAGTGTGGTGTCAATTACTTTTCAAAGTGTTTTTCATTTAAAAATACATCAAAATAATATATTTTTTATTTTTTAAAATTATTTTTGATATCAACACATCAAAATAATTTAAAAACACTAAAAAAAATAATTTGAAGTAAAGAAAAAAATATTTTTTTTCAAAAACACTTTTAAAATACAAAAATAAACAATTACTTCACAAATAACATCCGGTGGTACATGTTGTTGTGGTTATTTCTGTGAAGTTATTCTATGCTAGTCATTTCAATCCAAGTGGATTGTATTCATAGCATGGTCCCTCGAATTTTGAGGAGTGGTTAAATTAACCTTTCTTTTTTATATTTTAGAGATGAAAATCTTAGCACACTTTCAATTAGTAATCATTAGTAATCACATATTTATGAGCCTAACATAAGGGTTTCTTCATCTTTGAAAGGGTTACAAGTTTGTGAAAACAAAAATTTACAAAGGAAAGCAAAGAAGGGCGGTAGTAGTTCTAGGGGTTTGAAGGTATATTTTTTAACCTAAAAGTGAAGTCCTTATGGTCTACTTGATTTGATTTTGATTGTCATTTGGTTTGTGTTTGTGTTTATGTTTACAAGCATGGAAATATGTTTGAACTTTTGAAAAGTAGAGAGGTGTTTGTTCTTTCATTTTTTTAGTTATAGTTTTTTATTCTATGATTTGATGTTGTTCTCTAAAGCATTTTAGGATGTGTTTGACTTTTTTTGATGTAATAAAAGCCTTCTAATTACGTTAGTTTTTTATACAATAATGTTTTTGTTGTCTTAGTTTTGTTAATGCATTGATAAGCCAAGTTATTAATCCTGGGTTTATAAGGTTTTGGTCATGACCAAAATATGTTTTGAAAATAATTTTTGAATCCAAATTGCATGGATGAGCTTGTTATTTTTATTTGCCAGTAATGAGATTTCATACATGTTTTCCATGATTTGTTGTTTTTTATTGTTTGTTTTGATTCAAATGTATATGAATATGACAATGTGGTTTGTGTGAATAGAAAAGATTTGATTTCGAGGCTTGGTATGCATTTCTGGGTTTGGCAGTAGGCTTATCAATTTCTGGACAAAATCTAGGTTAGTGTTTTTCATGTTCTTCCCAATACCATTGCTTTAGCTACGAGTTTTTGACCTGTTTTATTTCATTTCTTTGCATCTTCACAATCGCATGACATCATTCAAAAATAATATAAAAATGTGTTTTATTTGGTGTGCATACGACCAAGTCTCTAAAAAATATTTAAAATAAAAATATATGGTGAGTTTTAGGATTTTTGTTTATATGTACAAAAATATCTTTGCGTGCGTTTTTGGATTTAATAATCAGTTTATTAAATCCATGAGAACTTGACCAGTATTTCAATAACTCTCAAAATTTTAATTCATGAAAATTATTGGTCAACACCCTGGTATAAATGTTGGACCTATAGGTAGACTGATATTTAAATACTAGGAGTTGACTAGAAAAATTTCAGAATTATTTTTAGATATTCATCAATTTTAATTAGAAGTATTTTTCACCACAATATATGAATTGTGAAAAACTCTTTCGCCTTTCAAGATAGGTGAACCCTGTCAGGGAACTTACATGAACCATTTTCATATGAATTTATCTCATTATACAAGCTCATAATAAATTCAAACTATCAGATTTATTCGTAAGAGTAAATCTTTATCCTAAGCTATAGACTGATCATCGGTTAAAAACTCATCAAAACCTTTAAACATATGAAGACCATACAATGCAGCTTACCTCATGAAAGGTGTACTAGGGGTGTTAATACCTTCCGTAGCCATAACTAGTCCTTTATCTTAGAATTTTTTATAAGATCAGTACACCCAGATCTTCTAATAACCCTAAACCAAACAATTAGATGATGATTTCTTAACCTTTAATACTACTCGTCCATATATAATATTCTATATAAAATAATTTATAATATTCTATATAAAATAATTTAGTAATTTCAAGTTTAAGAATACTGTAAAAGTGGTGCATGAATTAATCTTCTTACTGCACGCATCATTGAATATGTCATGCCGATACAAATGATGTCATGTAGAAATTGACCATAAAACTAGGTTTGAAAGGTCTTACATGACTGCGAAATGTTGGTATTAATAAACCATAGATATAACATCGCTGCATAAATTAATCTTCCCCTCTCTACCTAGCTCTCATCTCAAAATTCCTTGCGGAGTTCTCTACCACTAGCTTATCCATGACAAATATCTCTTCTTTTTGCCTTGTTTTTTTCACTTTACTTACCATCTTGAACCCGATATGTGCTTTGAAAAG
>Ga0307517_10012888_pt1 | contig 11416 bp, 7 predicted proteins | sample 23_EM_MG_FD_194515 | JGI IMG/M metagenome (GOLD analysis project Ga0307517, IMG submission 194515) | Populus trichocarpa ectomycorrhiza microbial communities from riparian zone in the Pacific Northwest, United States - 23_EM | ecosystem: Host-associated > Plants > Roots > Unclassified | place... | reverse complement strand
GAATTTGTGATTGGCTTGTTTTAGTAACTTGATATGGCTTGAAAACTGGGTTTTTTAGCTTAAGGTCAATGGGGTTTTTATCAGTCATGAAGTGGACTGGGTTCTTTTGTATTTGTTTTTCCAATCTGGTAAGCTGTTTACCTATGGTATGCAGGTTGGTATTTGTGAAATTGTTTTGTTGGATGATATGTTTGGTATTTGTGAGAGTATCTTCTCCGGGTAATTTGTATGGGGTTGCGTCAACTGTTTGATCTTTGTGAGTAAGTTGTATGTTGTGTAAAGGTGGATGGTCAGACTCAACTATAGGTCCACTGGTGAGGGTCCATGTAGGAGTTTTGGAACAGGTTGTAATAGGACATGCATGTTTAATGAATGCAAATGGATATGTAATATGTTGTACTGGTACATAATGAAACTCAAACCAATCAAAGAATAAAATTTTTACTTCATAGGTCTCAATGTAAGCATAAAATTGTTTTTGGATATGATTTCTTTCTTTATGCTTTCCTTTTAATAGTATCAGAGCCTACTAGGGTCTGGGTAGGAATAGTAACATAAAATAACAGAATTCCTAGAAAGAACAGAGACTATCTTTTCACTCAGAAAAATTAGACTCTCCCCTGTAACTCATACCTGTAGCCCATATTCATTCTCCTCTGTAACCAATATCTCCTGTATTGATTTACATTACAAATTTAAGTAAGATTATATTTTCGTTATTTACATTCTTGTTATATTTTAAATACTTTTAAGTATGCTTTGTGTTTGATCAAGGATCCTGACATTGTTGGTCTTGCCTTGTTCATTCGCATCAGAAATCTGTTTATATTTAATTGCATTTATTTTCACAAAATCAGTATATAGGCTGGAAACTTGTGACCCGATCTTCTAGATCATTCTCAGGTATAACAACATCACGTACTGTTCTTTCTTTATAATGCTTTCTTTCTAATGATAATGTTTTCTATATATATATATATATATATATATTGACCAGTGAAGGTAACATTAAATATGATCTTGTTTTTTTCTTGATTCCTTCAATTTCTATCTAACTTGCTTTTCTAATTGTGTCCCAGTGGATCAAATCATCCAAAATTCTTTGGTAACACACTAAGACATCAAAAATGAAATCTAAATCTCGAAAAAAAAAATGACAGCCATAAGGGTACAAGTAAAGAATATTAATAATCTCTGGAGTCTCACACAATATCAAATTGAGATCATGGTTTGTTTGTCAGTCAACTTTCACACACGTTGTTGTATCATCTCCTTTCCCAATGAGCATATGTTTTTATTATTAATAATACCATATAGATAATAGTTTAGACAAACTCAATGTCGAGCTTTGAGTTCTCTTGTCTACTCACTTAATTTTGACTCACTGATCTCAGGCAAGGGCTCTTAGTTGGTCCCCAATTTACGATGAATATATCGCAGGTCTTTTACGCACCATTAAATCGGAAGTGACTTATAAAGAATCCCTGATATTAGGAAGAATGCTTCGAAGAAGCTATTTGACATGGATATTATCTAGATTCTAATAAGAGAAGGAGCAAGCATAGCAAATGATGTTAATCAAAATTATAAGGAAAATGCCCACGTGTAGAAAAAAGGAGATGAACAATGTGATAGCATAAATTCTTTTTTACTAATATAAGGATTCTTAAGAGCCTGCCTTACTTATGAACAACCAATGGATTTTCCCCTTCAAAAGACCCTTTTTCTAATACTAGGGGCACTGGCTTCATGTTTTGCTGAGCAAAAACGAAAAGAAAAGAAATACACCAACTACAAAAACTACAGACTTTAAGCCCAACTTCTGTTTTTATTGATATTATAGGGAGGGTTTTCTTTTAAATAGGGAGAATGTGTTGGAGATGACCTCCAACCATGGTAGTATGAGCATTCCTTTTCCTTGACACATGATGCATGATAGAGAGTAGTATGAGGTGACTAAGAGCATTGCATTAGAAGAATAGAAAGAGAAGTTAAAAAGAACAGCTCGATATTCTCATGTTGAACCCAACAATCCAGTACTCCTTAAATATCAATTTTCTCGACAAACTCATCTTAGTTGCCTATTGATCTGACATTCCCATTTGAAAGCTAATAATTTGGTATTCCTTAACGAATATCAATTTCTTCAGCCAACCTATCTTGGTTGCTTATCAATCCAACATTCCTATATGAAAGCTAATAATTTGATATTCATTCACGAATATCAATCAATCTGATCAACCTATTTTGATTGCCAATTAATCTGATATTTTCATATGGAAGCCAATAATCTGGTATTCCTTCATGAATATCAATCAATCTGGTCAACTCATTTTGGTTATCAATTAATCTGGCATTCTCATATGGAAGCCAATACTTTGGTATTTCTTCACGAATACAAATCAATCATCTCAACTTACATATCTTTCTTTTTATATATAAATTATTAATATCATTATCCATATTTTCATGGATTAACTAATTCACAAGTAATATTTGTGAGAAATTTATAAAGAAAATTACAACAAGTTACGAAGTACCTATATAAACCCCGATTTCCAAAATTCTTTTTCACGATACATTGGAAATTTTCAGGTAAATTTTTTATATATATATATACCGGCTCCACCAAATTTCTACCAAAATTTCAGTAGAGTCTCCCCTATACTAGGAGGTCTTAAGTTATCAACAAAATCATATTACATTTCCAATTTTAATTCACATCCTGATCCAATCATCCTGGATCTCAACCCAACTCATCATCATTAACACAACACATGTTATTCAATAACGTCATATAATGTAATTCAAGTGAAAGATTTGATTTCAACTCTAAACATGCATGGTTAAATAGGTACTTCAAGTTACAAACATTATTAAAGTCATACATTCAAATTTACGGATTAATATTACATTTCAAGTTTTAGGAGATAAGACTTTTAATTTACAAATAATTACATGGTCAAAAGCAAAAGGTAACTAAACCAATATCATTCCGGACGTGACCCTGATGGACCTGAAAATAGAAATTAACGTGTCCACATAAATATAAAAAGGTAGTAACAAACAATAACAATGATAAGTAATAATCTCCATAGAATTTCTTTTGAGACATAAAATTAGGTATAAACCTCTTTTACAACATGTATTTTCAATCTATTACCAATATCCATCTAATATCATATTCCATTTGTTGAGAATAATTTCATCTTGGAAATCTCAACACAACTCAACGATTTTCGAACACCGTCTCCTTATAAATCAATTCTCACTTTACACCAAGACATTCCTCTCTTGGTATCATTAGCTTATCTTATTTTTTTGGAATAACTAATCAATATTTTTCCTTCTATTTTCTGGAAGGTAATCACTGACACTAATAAATCTCATTAGTATCATTAGTCTTCTAATATTGGGCTAGACTAATAAATTACATTCACGTACCGATATTAACACAACCGATTAGTATCATTAACTATTCTTATCTGGAGTATCAAATCTTATTGATATCTGGTTTACCATCAAAGTTGTCAATGTTAAGAACCCTTGACATCATTAGCCTCTTTACCTGGAGTAGCTAATCAGACCAGAAATGGTTGCCGATACCAATGTGATCCATTGATATCATTAACTATTCTCAAACCGGAATAGTTAATCAACTTATTTTTTTCACTGAACCAGGAGTAACCATGCCGATGTTAGTAATCTTTACTAACATCATTAGTCACCCAATTGCTCGGGATCAACTAATCAATTTAAGAAATGTCGGCACCGATGAAACCTCATTGATACCATTAGCAATCCAAACCCGAATTGCTAATCAATGTGAATTGCTAATCAATGTCGCCCTAAATGCCGGTACCATTGAAACCTCATTTATACCATTAGCTATCCAAACCCGAATAGCTAAATAATGTCACTTGAAATTTCCATTCGTATCGATCCCCTTTCTTTCTTTTCTTCTTCTTCTTTTTTTTCTTTCTTCTTTTTTTTTTAACATCATATGCATTATAACCACTGTTACTAAGTATCATTCACACACAAACTTAGTTATCGACACTACGACCATAATAACATAATTAATTTGATACATAACAACGCACGCAAGTCACTCCTATTCGTTCAAAAATTATCCTAACTAATAGAGGTATATCATTGCACATAAGGTACTCTTATTCATTTTAATATCATCAAAGCAATAAAACAATAAATTCTGAAATTTATCAATAAGTTTACACAAATTAAAAAGACAAGGTGCGATACACCTGCTCCCTTCACATAAATTATTTAAACACATACACATCATCAGTATACATATATAAATCAAGCATCAGTAATTTAATCATAATATACTATTAATTTATCACCCTAAAATCAGTACACTTTATTTTTGTTATTACACATCTAATTCAACAGTCAGTACAATAGCGCCACTAACTCTATTCAAGCCAGCTAGCCCACTATATTTTTCTCGACATAAACATTCACAATTACACAAGCACAAGTACCTAATGCTTGAACTCGTGCAAATGGGGTGTAAGACACCTACCTAATGGTTGAAATCGCGCAAAAGTCTCATGCTACTGAACAGATCCTACAATCTCTCATGTATCATTAAAGATACATATCAAATGTGGCTCCACCATAATTGAAAATTCCATTTTAAAATTCATTTAAATTTAAAATCGCATGACACATGCATTCGTATATTTATTTATTTATTTCCTTTCCTTTCATGACTTGTCTTTCCATCCTGAATATCTTTAAACATGGCCTAACAATTTTTTTTTTTTTTTTTTATCTACTCAACCCATTATGTATAGACTTAGTAACTTCACATCCTTACATTTATTCATACCATTGAAATTAATTCATTTTCCTTATCAAATAAATTCTTGGCCGAATGACCTTATTTTTTATTTATTTATTTTCATGATGAGTTTTTCAATTCTTTTTCATAAGTCTACTTTACTTCATCTTAAGTAAATTTAACAACATATTTTTCATCATAACTTCATGCATGCCTTAATTTAACCTTTTTCTTCCCTTTAATTATCCATTTGGACAACCTTAAAATTCCATAAAAATGAAATTTTCCTCACATTAATCTATTATTTCAAACATAACACAATTCATTTGGCATTCAACAAACCACAATCCCATAAAAATCCCCATAACATTAGGTCGAATAAACTCAAGTTTAAAATTTTTATTTTTGGTTGAATTCCATATTATGATGAGAATTTGGATCCTTTTAAAATTATTTCAATTGACACTCTACCTAATTTTCTTTATACACATAAATGCATCCATACCTAATTTACATAGAAAATGAATCAAAGTCTTATCTCCTTATTTCTTCTTCATTTGGCTGAATGTCTTCATTCATGGTGAGGGATGATTCCCTTTTTAATTATTCCAGATAAACCTTTACCCATTCATTTCATATCTATTCTAACCTCATTCAACTAAAATTCCATAGCAACTAAAACAATTAAGCTCATCCTCTCATTTATATGTCTATGCCGAATCTTTGCATTAAATGGAGGATACAATTTTCTTCAAGTTTTCTTTCAATTACAACTAGACTCAATCCTTTTTAATGCCTAAAAACATATATCCATTAAATCAACAAACTCAATGTCCCTTCATCCAAATTTCAAAACTTCCCTAACACATTTTACCATTACATCTTACATAAACCCTACACCCACACAATTCTAATTTCATCAAAACATTTAATTAAATCAAGCTTTCTAAATTTTTACTAAGACTAGCAACAGATTCAAAAAGTAATACGTCATCCATATTTGACTATTTGCTTGAACCCAACAGTCAGAATATAGATAATGGAGTTGTGTACAATATATCTAAATTTCAGAATGATCCAACGGTTGGATCTTCATAGATCTGAAAACAACCAAACTAACCTGAAAATAAACGAGCTGCTGTTCAACATGAACGACACCTTGCTAGAGAATGCATTTCCGATCTTCACCGTCCAGAATGAAGGCAGCATCTAGGCGCACCACATATCCAAAAATAAGCATGATCCAACGGTGGAAGAGAGAGAATTGGCCAGCGACCAAACCTTCCCTACAAGTGTATTTCCTTTTGTTTTCCAGGAAACTTCCGATGATGATTTATGTCAAATGGATTATGTGCCTTTAAATCCCTCCTGTCATTTAGTAGAGGAGTGTGAGAATAACAATATATCCAAAAATCAACATGATCCAACGGTGGATTCCATATGTATGGCCACCGGAGCATTATTGGTTCCTCTAAATTATGCACCTCTCTCTAGTCGAATTCTCTATTCTCACCCTTTTTTTTTTTAACTGGTGGCCTTTTGCTGTTTTAAAGGCACATTTTCCCTAATTACATTTATGTCTCTCATTTGTGTATTTATGTATTTTATTTTATTTTTCATGTAAACTATCTGGTTTGTTTCTGCTTAAATCGCTAGTCTTTACCAAACTCTCATTGGGATGAGATCTTCCACCAAGGTAGGAAAACATATTAATAGACTTCATGCAAAATTTCATCCCGATCTGACGATTGGATTGAGAGCTCTGCTTTCTAATATAAAATTGGTCAGTTCATGACTTTTCGTCAACGATCCAAATTTTCTTATTCAATCTTCACATAAAATAATATCAATTATCCTTCTAAACCTTTAAGGTCATTTTATTATTTTGGAATATATTCATTTTAAAATTTCTACCTTTATTTATTTATTGAGTATTATTATCGTTTCAAAGTAACGTCACTGATTTTTAATTGATGCTTGCACCTTCAGTCCTTCCATTTTCATTGAATTATCCTTTATTATAATGTATTCTTTATTACCTCACTTATTTCTTAGAAATATTTTTTTATTTCTCTCATTATTTTATCCATCAAAACACGTTTATGGAGGTCATCCCCTCCATTATATTTCAGTTTCAGTCTTACGTTTACATGGCAGGTTATACATCCGTATATTTAAATTATAAATGTTATAGGGTTTCACAGTACCTATCTACTGTCTGACTATGAGCGGCTCTACTAGCTCGTTGAATTACCCTAATGGTCTCTCGTGCATCGATAGGTTTTTAAATCAATTATTATTATCACATAACAATATTTTTTTTTTATCGTAACATTCATTATAATTTTATTCAGGTTTTCAAATAAAAATTAAAATAGGCACTCAATTTATCAAAATTTTCTAGTACAAAACTTTCAATAAAAAAAAATGATTACAAATAGATAAAAACATCTCACCACCAATTTTATGATTAAATACTTTCTATATTCGTCGCCACTCGTTTAAACTTTTTTTTCGCTTCCGTTACTATGGAATTTTCATTTTATTTGATTTTGAGATAGTTGTTTCCTCCTTGTAGATTAAATTCTAAGTATTTTTTTTACCTATTTAAATAAATTTTGAATGTCGAATTCACTTTCAAACAAGAACTCAAAAGATAAAAATATTATTATATAAATATAATTTTTCGTACTAAAATTAATATTATACAATATTTGTAATTTACTTTTGTGTAAAGGAGTCTTTTGTTAAACTAAATTCTATACATAATTCAAATTTTTAAGATGTATAATATGAATAAAAGTTATATTCATGACTTTGTTCATTTTTAACACCATAATATTAGCATTATATTCTTAGGCATCTTTTTATTTTAAAGAGTTTATTTCACCATATATGAGCTAAATATTAAGGATATAGATAGGTTGTTTTTCTTTTCCTCTTTTTTTTTTTTTTTGCCTTGCAGTGTTTATAGATTTAAATATTTGTTACTTCTACATGAACAAGTAAAAAATGAAAGCTATATTAATAAACGCTAATAGATTTTTGGTTAAGCTTATTGTTTATACACCGTTAACTTTATATAAAAAAAAAATAGGAGTGTTATTCCTTGTTTGGGAGTGTGTAGTTGCGGTTATTTTTTAAAATGTTTTTCATGCCGAAATACATAAAATTAATATTTTTTATTTTTTTTAAATTATTTTTAAAATCAGCGCATCAGAACAATCCAAAACATATAAAAATTAATTTTTAACAAAAAAAATTAATCTTTTAGAAATGTAGGTGTCACCACGTTTTCAAACGCTATCTTAATCTCAGTTGATGTGCAAGGTGATCAGTAGATATTTTTATTATAAAACAAAATCAAATAACAAGAATTTTGTTAAACTTGTATTAAAAATTATTTTCAAAAATCAAAACGACAAATAAAGACATAAATAATTTTGAGTAAACTATATTCACAGTGTAGAATTTTCCGTGGTTACCCTTATTATTTAAGGTTTTGTAAGATGAAGGAATAGGGATATAACTAAAAAAAAGAATTAATTTATTTTTAGAAATTAAATTAAATTAAATATCTTTATTAATTAGAAATAGAGTTGAATTTATGTTTTAGAAGTTTATATATAAAATGTTGTCCAGAATTACTAGATAATTAATAACACTTGTATCTTTTTTCAGGGAAATTTACTTCAAAAAGACAAGTATAAACATTGGTCTTGTGGTGTGTATTCATATTTGTGTGGTTCAAAACTGGCGCTATATAGCTTAGATCCAGGAGCGGAGCGGAGACGGGAGGGGCTGGTAGGGGCGGGTTCCTGCAAAGAATTTTTTTCCAGCTCCTTTTTTAATAATATTTATAATTTTAGTTTAAGTAGTAAAATAATTAAAATTTTCGTTCTCTTAATTTTATTTTCTAGTTCCATCCTGTTTTTATCCATATATTTATTTTCTAGTTCCGCCCCTGCTTAGATCCATATCAAACAAACAGAGAGAAATAAAGATGGATTAGAATATAATTAATTAATTTTAGGCTAAATCAAGCTCATACAATACCCTGCATCTGAAATTAAAAAAATCAAAAACTATTAATTCTATGTTTTATTTATTTATTGAAAGCGACTGCCTTCCAATAATGGTTGGACTGGCAAACTACATACAGGCATTTAAATTGGTTTTCAAATAATACCAAATTATTTATAAATTCACTCAAATGATTTACACCTTTGAGCTCAAACAACTAGTCGCCTTCGGCCTGGAAAAAACAAGATATATCTCCTCGCTAATTATGAATCCTGCCTTGTTAAGCCTTTTACCAATAAATTAATCCAGCCGCCTGAGAACAGCCAGCAAGAGATCATTCCACACATCAATCGGACCTGGCAGGCACCAATGAACACAGTCATTATAACCCTTCATCCATTGATTACCCCAGAAAGCTCCAGGGTGCCCGTCAGGTCTCATCAGCATAGCCATGGTGACGTCCAAAACCCCAAAGCTCTTCCCTTTCTTCCCTCTCTTCTCTGCTCGTTCAATCTCTTCTACCTGCATGCTCCTAATTTCCCACTCGTAAGCTCCAAAATTAATCTTCTGGTCGTTGTAAGGACTAGTCCTGTTGCAGCTTCCTCCAGTGTTCCAAAATCCGTTCTCAAAATGGGATGGAGAGAATGTCCTTAACAATGTGACTATGCCCTTGCACTTATTGCAGTGATTAATTTGACTAAATGCAGCTCGGAATGCCATTCTGAGGGCAAATGCAACGCCTCGGTCAGTGACGTTTGCTTCGTTGCAGTAAACACATGCAACTACATTAGAACCTCTGTGTAAGTATACCTGTCTGAAGAACCAATGTGCATCAGAGATGACAACATAATCTAGGCTATGCAGATCTCTGGCCCAGTTTTCGTCAACTTTGTCAAGATACAAGTCAAAAATGCCAGATGATGAACCGTTGATCACTCTCTCCTCTCCATGCACAAGGAATTTTGTCCAGAGCATTTTAAGGGTGAAGTTATGGACAGGAAAGTGCCAAATCCGGTTCCTATCTTCAGAATCCAAATATGCATCTACAGGAACTTCCTTCTGCAAGATTTACAAGTTTTGTTTTTGTCAGATTCAACGCAAAGATTTATTTTAAAACTTTTCCACACCCTGTTTTAGATCCAAGATTTTTAAGTTTATGATATGAGGTTTCGTATTCATTGGTTACATGTACAAACAGGAACTTAAAATGACACCAATATTTGTAACCTCGCTCAGCTGCTAATTTTATGTCAACAGAAAAACCATGGATGAGCTCTTTCCCTTTTCATCGCCTCAGTGATCAAGACCTTTTATTGATTTATATTCCACTATAATAATGAGTTCTCAAATCTAATCATGATATCTATGTCAAATTAGAGCACCCGACACTCCCCTTCTATCTGCAGGGGACGATGCTCCATGCATGAAAAGAGACTACAGAGGAAGCAACTGGTAATTGATGAGCAGAAGATAAGGCAACTCTAGGTAAAAATGAAGCAATTGACTTGTCACGATTGGTCAAAATGAAAACTCAAATATCAGTATTACCTTAGGATTTCATTCCAACCACTGGCCCTACCTACCTTTTGGCATTCACTTTATATGAAGATTACAGCTTTAAACCAAAGTTCCGATTCAATTATTCGAAAATTTTCCTAAACTCGACCTTCTTTTGACAATTTCTTCAAAAAAGAGAGTCGTGATGGAAAATCATGGTAGCCCCAAAGTTTACTGTATATATCAAAACGGGCAGTGAATTACTTGTATTTTTAACTCTTCCTAAAAGAGATAACCAGGTAATGTAATTCCATGTTCTAAATAGAGAATGCGGTGCCTTGAAAGTAACAGCTGTCTTTCATCAAATTTATCACAATTCCAAAGAAAACAAAATACAGAATTTCAAGTCTTGCCATCAACGGGGAAAGAAAAAAGAAAAGGAAAAACTAAACAACTGACCTGGGACAAGAGACATAGAAGTGATTCGATATGGTTCCTAGCAACAGAGTCACCGATAAATGCCAGTGTCTTTCCTCGAACGATGTCTAAATAGGCTGTGGCATCAAACCTAGGAAGATCACATCTTTCTGGTTTCCATCTCCAATTAAGGAAATCTTGGTCCTTCCTTCCATTTCTGAAACAGTTCTTTGAGGTCGGAATTGTTGCGCAACTGGAATTTGTGTATATCGACCCTTCAAAATCAGGTACCCAGTTGCCGTTAAACAAGTCACACTTGTCTTCTTCTACAAAACCAACACAGCACGACAATTAGAGAGTGCGCAGTTTGCCTTTATACATATGAATAGCGTACAGATAAATAAAAGATGGTCTACATGCATGCATATATTCTAGAGAAAGTACCCTTGTGTGGTTTGATCAAGAGGAGCTTTTGATCAATGTCATGTTCGGTGACGAACTTCAAAGGGTTTAGAGTGTAGAGAATGAACACGCTGAGAATTGTCGTTAAACCTATTAACAAGAAAGGAATAGGCCTCTCCATGTTAAGCCACCTGTCCTTTTTGCCACATTTGAAAGCAGAACAAGAGCAAGAGGGCAGCTTCATTTTTTCATGCATGGTCATAAAGT
>Ga0307517_10012887_pt1 | contig 11417 bp, 7 predicted proteins | sample 23_EM_MG_FD_194515 | JGI IMG/M metagenome (GOLD analysis project Ga0307517, IMG submission 194515) | Populus trichocarpa ectomycorrhiza microbial communities from riparian zone in the Pacific Northwest, United States - 23_EM | ecosystem: Host-associated > Plants > Roots > Unclassified | place... | reverse complement strand
TCTTAGAGTAGCAAAGAACGATAATAAAATGCACAGCTAGCCGCCAGGCTCGGGGAGAAGAGAGCGACGAGGGAGACAATGGAGACAATGGAGAATTTCATGTTGATTTTTTGGGCAGTTGATATTGGTAGACTCAAAAGGATTTCTGATCTGGTTTGAACAGAGCCCCAAAGTCCATCCAGTATTTATACGATCCTGTGAGATAAAAATATCACAGCATCCGTTCTCCGTCTCCTTTCTAGGTGAAATGTTCACAATTAGGGTAATACTACCCGTGAAACTTCTATTTAGGACGACTGAGTGCGGATCCACTCGTCGGGGCCACCAGGTGGTGGGGAGACGACTCCACATGAGAACAAGTTCTCAATACATGCCCTAATACTGCGCATATAATAATATTATCATATTTAGGTCGACTGTCCGAAGCTCGGGTCCGAGGCGCTGAGCAGCCCATGAGAGCCGAAGCAGGGAACCTCGAGTGAATTTGCATCCGCAGTTTATCTCATCAATTCCTACATGTACTCTCGTAAGTAAACAAAAGCCCGGTTAATTGCATTGCCTGTTGTCATGGATGACTTCTGAGATCCCTCCCGCCCATCGCTTTTTGAAACCGTCTGAAACTTGGATTTCTGCCAGTTTACACGCAGCACAGAAGCAAACCAATCACTGATAACTGTAGGCTGTGATATGGGTAAGTGGAGAACAAATCGGGAAGAACACAATGGACTAAATTGACCAGGAAGAACTCATCTTGGATTTCTTTTCGGAAACGACGGGAAATAGGGATGGAAGAGCAATCCTCATCTACCTAAGACAATCTCAACTGGTCATAAGATATTCTTATATGCACATTACTCGGTCCCATGATTAGCACGAGAAGTACAGAAAGATTTTAAAAATCATATCACATCAAGCTTTCTCCAGGTCGACAGAGTCACATGTAGAAGACGTTCTTTGTATTTTTTCTTCACGGCACTACACTATAAATGGTGTATCTGCCCTTGTTCAAGAAGGCATCCTTTGGAAATCATTCTCTGTCCTCTGTACTCCGTAAGAACCCGAAATGCATCAAGCATATGAGAAAGGCTGAGACATGCACTCATAGGTGTGGACGAACATATGAGTGTCCAGAATATCCCTGATATAATCTCATATAGGCTCTGGGTTGAGCGCAATAAATGGCTGGTCTAGTAGGATGGCACCAGCTGCGCCATAATCGACACAGTCAATGTCGTAACGTTCAAGTTGTGGCATAGGGGACGTGGGCATGTGCGGCAGCTATTCGTACCTCAATTCCATGGGGACTTGATCGGATGTGGTAATGATACGAGTAAAACCGCATCTGGTGCTACCAGGGTTTACAATAGGTTTGAGACATGAAGACATGAGGAAGAGTTCAATGTTCAACGATTTCCTGTTCGATCGTGGAGAATGGTTGAAGAGAAGAGGGAAAGCAACTACTTGTTCTCAGAGATTCGTGATGGACCTGGTACTGGTGGAAAGGCTATTAAATGAGGTACAGGCCGAGTCTGTTTCCGGGTATGGTTCAGTTTGCCGTGGACTTGCTCGTTTTCTGGAATGAATCTGACTTCTGGGTGCCACTCTTGGAGAGCCAGGAATGGCGCTCAGGAGTGTTTATATGGGCGACAACTTATCGACTCGTTCTTTTCTCCAACAATTTATTCACTTAATTTCCTTCATTTTAACATAGCGACGAGACAAGTTCATTTTGCTCGATGTGGGCCATCCATAGGCGCTTGGTTCGTCATGTACGTACCATGGCATTTCCTGGGAAATATCACATTCAACTGCAGCGAACCCATCCACAAGTTAGTTATAAATATTTGATTCTCTTCTGTTCTGCACGTATATCTCGCAGAGGACAATGGGTGTTTATTTCAGAGGTTCGAAAGGGGATGAGGGAGAAATATCCGAAATCATGACAACCACTAAGTAATGCAGTGCACCATACTTTGTATGTATGCAGGAGCATAAGAATCGAACGAGATGAACTGCGGAATGTGGGTTTCAAACGCTGATACCTCTCATAGGGTGCTTAGATCCGCACTTCGGACGGTGGAGTACAGCTTAGTTGGTATGGCATTCTTCCGTTTTTATATGCGCAGTGGGTCACGGATTGTACATTCATTCTTATTCAGGGTCGTCTCCCCGTCATCTGGTGGCCCTGACGTGTGGGCGCGTATTGAATCAGAAAAAGAAGTGTATGGTGGTATTAAACGACACTCAAACCAACGAGAGACCAAACGGCTTAACAACGGCTGCAATATTTTTTATCACGAAGTAATGGTATAAAGGTCTAGTCAAACTAGGAGGTTCTCATCAAACCAAAAAATCCTTTCAAGTCGATAAATATCACTTGCCAAAATTCAAAAACATGAAGTTCTCAGTTGCCACAATCGTTTCCTTTGTCGCTCTCTTCTCCCAAGCGTCAGCTGCTAGTGTCATGCATTGTACATCTTATTTCCACCCTTTATTAATCTGAGAGTGGAGCTAATAAACATATATTCTCGAAGGCAGCGGGCCAAATGTACGTCCATGTTGACTTACACACATTTATGTAGCTCAACTCCCCCATCTTCTCATTATACTAAAGGACTTGAAATGTGAGCCCTGCTTACTCGATTGGCCCTGACAATCATACTGAAAAAACTCCCTAGGCCCTCAAGGCTTGACTTGCTGTGCCCCCCTCGTCGATGCAGTAGGAACGTGAGTAAATCTGTCTGCAAACTTTGACCATACCCAGCAGTGGCTAATCTATGTCAACGTGATCAAGTTGTGTCCCTGGAACTCCTGATGTCTGCAAGGTCCCAATTACTGCCCAGCCCGTCAAAAACCAGCCTGTTAAAAACAATTGTTCGTCTTTTTCTGGTCCCTTATGGGCGTGATAATTGAGCTGATGATATACATTAATCTTCTAGGCGGTGGAGCAAATGTATGTCGATATTAGTTTCTGAGAATGAAGTACTATCTAATTCCTTCCCTTGCTCGTATCACTCAAGGAGGCGAAATGTAAGTCCCAATTCAATTGGTTGGTTTCCACACCGACGTTGAGATGTTCTTTAGGCAATGACACCACAGGAAAAAGCCAGGGTATGGACACCGGTCATCAATAAATTAGGACACTTTGTGCACTCTTTACCGTTGCTAAGATATTGATGTTGAGTACAACGAGGTAATTACCAGTCGCCGATCTATTTGGCTATGTAACAGTGTTCAAGTCGAGGATCTCTTAGCTATGTAGTAAAAGATGTTCTGAAAATGATCAGATCGAAGGAGATATTTTCTCCAACATTTCTCTGGAACCAAATCTCTCTGTGCAGAAGGTGTTGATTGGGAAATAACCACCGGAAGGGTGAAGTAACATTTTATCTGTTTTTTGAACGTTATTTACATGGTGTAGATCTAGAAACCATCCACTGTTAGATTGGCGATGTTAGCGCACAGGAGCGGTACTTCAACAACACCTAGATGGAGAGATGCTCTCTCCCATCCCTTCTCCTGAATAACAGCCCTTTCGTGACAAATATTTACCAAACACGGCTCATGTTGAGTAATAATAATGAGGACAAAAATGGATAGAAAATAAGGAAGCGATGAGTTTGTTCCAACTTACTTGTGAAGTTTTGCGTTCTATCGAAAAGGAGGCTACATGGAATACGCCTGGGTCTTGTTCATTTACTGATGACGTTCTGGTCTTTTTCTGTTCTCCCTTCTTCCGTTTCTCATCCTTTTCTTTTATTCATTGCTTCCATTGACAGATGGTTCTGGTTATCTGTTGAGATCCCATGGCGATCCCCACTGAAAAACCAATAATCGTCTATTCACCTCCCTCTCAGGAAGATATTCTCCATTCCACTCTGAATATTACATTCTCGTTGGAGCACTCACAAAGTCTGACCCGAGCGACTACCTCATCCCGGTCACGTTAGACATCCATCCAATAATAGCTTCTCTAAGTGTATAGTTGGTAGATTGATTCAGACGTTGTAAGTTGGGGATACGCAAATCGTCGACACTACCTATACGCATCTCGCGTCTAACTTCAACGCCAATTCCCCCATCCCTGAGCTCAGACACCACCAGTAAGAAACATTTCGGCACCCAACCTTCAGCTTCAACAGCACATAGGAGATGCTCTTCGCCATCCAAAGCTAAAGCGCAAGGGGATTATTCAGCGCCTCCTGTCATAATCAGCCACCAGTAGGTAATAGACCCATCCAGAAGGAGACGCCGACAGAGGAAGCCAAGGCAAAAAATTCTTCAGGAATGTCTCGACAGTTCTTAACAGTGAATGGACATCGTTAATGACGGGTTCACCCCCTAACTGGTAAGAACTATAACTGGTGATCCTTTGCTCTTGGCTGTCCCATGAACGCGTCGCGGAACTCAACTATGGTCGCCCCTTCCCAATTGGGGTTGATAAATGGGATGATTCCACAATATATAAAGAAAGTGAGCACGGCGTGCGGTAAAGAAAAGGGAATAATAAAGAAAACGACGAGGAACGGCATAAGAATGTGGGGCCTTAGACCCAACGAAATGAACAAACGAGTGCCCGAGGACGACAGTGAACCTGATCTCCTACCGAGAACTCAAGACGATGGGCTTCAGTTTTACATGTAGTCCATTTGGGGTCAAATTAAATATTCGAGGGTGGACCAGAAATGGAGTGGGAAAAGCTCGACATCAAAAGCACCAGCGTGGTGAATTGGAGACGAACTAGACGAGCAAAAGGCATTTTCATCACCTTCGCGCAGTGACGTGGCCAGAACAGCGATTGGCAGGTCTGGTTGTATGCGCCACAGGAGTGTTGATGCGCACGTCATAGGGACAAAATGAAAATGGACAAAATGAAAATATAGGAAGAGAGGGAACAAAATTGAACATAAAAAAGTTGGAGTCAAATGAAGCAGTGTAGCGGATTGAAGAGAGCTCAACTGAGACCAGACAACCAGTAGCCATTCGATACCTCCTCGCAATAACGTGGCCAGGATGCTCAAAAGCTGCCCGGCCACTACCGCTATCGCTAAGGAAGAATGCCTCGCGACGGGTAGGTCTGGTCATGTGTCACATCTCTGTGGAGAGGTCAATGTGTTCACGTTGGAGGAGGGACATGTGGAAAAATGGTACAAAACCTGACTTTCAGCAGAATAGGAAGCCTGTGAGAGGTCTAGAGTAAAACAGGGGACGAGAGTACGTAGCTGCGTATTATAACCCATATGATATATCCAACAAATCTACCTCGAGACGGCCGATTCAAACGCAACTTCCAGAATGATTGGCAAACCATCCTGCAGATCCGGGTCGGTCGACGGGGCCGTAGGCAAGTTATAGTGCCATTGCAGTACACTGAAGACCCTCGAAGTTGTGGATGTATGTGAGAGAAAAGATGGTGGAGCAGTGATCCATGGTCGAGATTCAGAGTGGAGTGGCTAACCATCGGCAGAAGCCAAGGCGGTCGTAAGGAGTCAAAGTTTGGATCGAAAGAGAAGAAGACAGACTTACTGAGCTGATGATGTGATATCGCCTCATCTCTTGCCCTAAACAAAAGAGGAGAAAGTCCCAATAGACGGCTGTGAGGTGGCCGTGGAAGGGAAAAGATATCCGCTGATTATCTATTCCGTGGGAATATTCAGATAACGTGATTCCATAATCTAATTCTTGCGAGTCCAACTTGAGTCCAACGTCTATCCCGGTGATTTGAACATCTGGCCAGAGGCGGCCGTATGTTCACATTCAATTCGAATACTTGTCCAAAACGTTCAGAAATACAGCAAAATATTAAATTTATCTACGATCGCACATAGGAAATAATGCAAACGCGTCACGAACCAGAGAACAGAGGATTTTAGAGTGTTGCTAGTTGGCTACTTGTAAATTTAACCAGTATATCGCAAAGACTTTCCAAATGCGACTCTTGTTGAATAAAAATAGGGCATCAGGTCCTTTGAGATATAAACGCTAGTTTGAAGCGACTAGGGATTCGATTTCACTTAGCGTATTTATAGTCAAAGAATGGTCCATGGATCGTCCGCCATTCCAGGCCCTAGAGAAATATCCAAGAACATGCTTTGGGAAGAGGGAGGCCCTTGGCGCAACGCGGAGCGATAATATATGAAAAGATTTACGCACCTCACTAAAATTCTCGTGCTCCCACGTTCTTTCACAGTTTCATTGTCTTCGGGATACTCAAATGACTCATAGTATATTTTCCATTTATCTACCTCATCTCAGATCCAGTTTGTACAGTATGTATTTTCGTAGTTTCCTCAATTGAATACACCCATTCTCCTCACCGACCTAATAACTAAGTCAGGCTTTAATTGGGTCAAAGCTTTCTTACCAAACCGTACCTTTAGGACTTTTCGAGATCAGCGGACTCGGAGCTAATCTCATCTTAATATCTTATCTTATCTAAAATAAATCTTCGAACTCATGCACTCCTGTCGGCCGACTATTTCGCAGGGTGCAAATCCTATTGTGACAATGAAAAGAATTACCGTTGGGAAAATCTAGACACGAAACCAGTCTATATAGGTTCAATACTGCTCAATGGTTCTCTGACCTGCATGAAGCAGATGTGATCGAAGGCGCAGAGCGTGTGTTGTCTTCCGCTGTGTGCGATCCGTCTTTGACGCATTGATGTATTTCAGTTGGAGCGTACTCGTTAGACCATACATTTAGGTGTGAAGTTTTCTGGGGGGTGCGTACCTTTACAATGTTTTTGGTTGGTATTTCGCGTCCCCGCCCCAACGCAATGGAGTTATTTGAGTTCTGGTAGAAGAGCGCGGTGTCTAAGGCGTACCTTACAGCGTTATAGAATATTCTAGTTCCTGGTGTGCGTCACCTTTGCGTGAACTATTCGTATGCTGATGGATATATGGATACTCCAGACCCAACTTCTTGATGTCGTCTCGTTGAACGCTCTGCCCATAATTTCGAGTTTATTCACTGGTATTTCACCCACTCATCAATCATCCTTCATGCTCTTTACAATTACCGGTGATATGCATCCCGAACTTTTCGCCCAACGGAGTTCTTGCGTAACTCATCCGACTCGCTCTGAAACCTCGTTATTGCTACGCATCCTCAACTCCGGTATATCCGATACTGCTTGTGCGCCTGCAATAACGGGTTTGTTGAACGGCGTCAGGCCTCCTGGGCATGACCTTACTCGTAGCCTGCGCTGTCCACGGATGGGTATGTGTTCAGACGGTGACAACTGTAGGTATCAAGAAAGGTGTCAATCATTCAAGCCGTCATTATCATTGATGTTACAGTGACTGGAATGGTTTCTCAAATAGATTCATTCTCATGTTCTATTTTTACTTGTCTATTTTAATCTTCCTTCCTCACAACGTCGTCCACAAAGTTTAAGTTTTCACCCATTTCTAGCACGAAGATAAAAAAAAAACAAGACGAGAGGCTCATTCGTTAACATCTCAATTACAAAGTTCATCCTGAGATTATAATTTAGTGTATTGACATCCTAAGGCAAATGCCCTCTCAGGCAGCAGAAGCCCGTTGTACCCGTCCTTAATTCTCCATTTAGCGGAGCGCTGATTGTTATCGCTCTCCTGACAACAACTCTGGCCCCTTGGAGGGTATAAAAAGCAGTCGATCGTCTTATCTGATCCCCACCTCTCTTCTTTCCACCACATCTTAAACGAAACACATTAGCACTATGGGTTGGCTCGACAGTATTTCAGACAAAGAGGCCGCCTGGGAACAGGTACTGTACCCCCTTTCCATGTCTTTTATTCATTCGTCTTAACTGATTGTCCAACACTTCCAGGCCAACAGCGCTGGCCACAAGGCGGAGTTATCCCATGAGCTTATCGCTGCCGCTGCTTCCTACGAGGTAAACCCTCACAACGATTCCCATTTTGCATAGCCTTGACACCACTCTTTAGGCTGTGAAGCAATACGAGAAGCACGTTGCCAAGAATGGTCCTCCTGATAGCCATGCCAAGGCAAAGGAGTTCTTGTAAGTGATCAACGTTCTGAGGCATCATTTTAAGCTCACAACGACTTCTAGGGCTGCTGCTGCCGGTGGCTTCATCACCCACCTGGTGGAGACCAAGGGGGTACGCAGACCTTTGTTTTGTCGTCCGATATAGATTTCGCTGACACCTTAATACTTAGCTTGACTACCTCGATAAGAAAAAGGCGGAGAAGGCTGGTAGGTCTTTTCCTAGCAATGAGAATGTACAATGTCATTTCTGACCGTATTCCACAGCTAAGGGTCACTTCGAAGAGGTCGTTACCGAGGAAACTTATGTTTCAAACTAGTCAACTTGAAGCTTGAGACACATCATCAGGTGAAGATACCGAATTTATGAGCGGATGATATAGTTACAAATCAGATTTATCGTACAAATTAGAAATGGTCCCGGGCGACAGATTCCCGTTAAAGAAGGCATCCTGAATGAATTTAACGTAACCCTTAAGCTTTCGGTAAAGACCGCTGCTGATAGGGCACATTAGGTTCCTTATATGAGGGCGGTGCGGGACCCTTGATATAAGGACCGGAATATCTAAGTTTAAAACAGTATTAATAGACCATAGCGATCGAAAAGCACTTTCGAAAGGAACAGTGCGCTAAAAATAATTTCATCTCATTGGCGACGCCGTGATGTCAACGCGCCTTGTTTTTTTAGATCCACCACCATCATTTTTCACCCAAGAGAGAACGGAAATCAGCCTCTCGACCCCCACCCCCATACATCACTTTCAAGATTGACCAGATACTTTCCCCAGGAAACTGCATCTGAGTCTATTGACTGCAAATGGAGCCAAAGTAGAAACCGCAGAAAGGGAAATCTTGGGACCAGCCTACTTATTATCTAGTTGATCTCCTTCAGCGACTCCCAGGAAAAGCATCCACGAGCCTCGCCAACTTGATAAATTTCCAAGTCCACCAACACCAGCGTTTATAATATTTCTGAAGCAAGAGGTAATTCGGACAGTATTTGAATGAGTTGGCGCGGCGGCATGCATTATAAAATCAGGCTGAATACCGAGGTGAGTGGTGTCCAACTCTCTAAGTTCTGTGCTTATGTCCGTGCAGCGCCTACCCCATTAGAAACGGAGATCATGGGTATCGGATCATTTCTCTCCCCAACGACTCCGGCCTCTAATCCTCTTGTCCAGGTTGGCCATATGTAGGTCCGGCGAGTTCAAATGCAATGAACTTCAAGTTGAATAAAGAATTTGCTACCAAACAGAAACCCCTAGAGGCTTGGAGCTTGAGCTCTCTTCAATCTTTATTCTAATGAGAAATATTAGTGGTACAAAAATTTTCCACCTAGTACAAGTTCAACCGGGGTTTCGAGAGGATATCGAGGGCTGTGGCCCGTCAATGTTGAGTCTCAGCGATCGAGAGAACTCTGGGGGGGAATTTGAAGCAATAGGATTGCGGAGAACATGTACACATAAAAGATACCTTCTCAAAAATGGCTTTGGGGTCTTCCATGGGCAAGTAGACTCCAAAGAGGGAGGACACGTCGCTGCGATGGCGTCGAAGATGAGGGAAATTTATTTATAGAGTACATATGTACCTTCCTAATTTGGTTTTGCTTCTCAAGTAATCGACATTCCTTTCGAACGTTCTTTGCCATCATTACGGATGTCCTACTGTTTTACGTTCAGATGCACAGGTCCCTATATCGAGGATTGTGCATTGCCCTCGTCCCCTTTATAAGGAACGGTCACAGATCTACGGGCACATGATGCAAGACGTTTCAGAGGGGAAAATCTGTCCTCTCTCGCCCACTTACATAAATAGCCCTCACTTGCAGGGAACAGCTGCTCGTCATTCCTTCAACGCCTCCCAGTAACTGCTGCCCCAGCCCCAATCCACCACTAAAGGGGTGAGGAATGCGAAGACGGGGCCGAAAACGAGAGCGCCGAAATACCCTTACCCAACAAAACACCGGGCGCCAAACGAGATGTCAGCCTTTGAAGAACCCGCTGTTGAAGAGCATGTCGCAGAGAGACGCGGACACCCCATTCGAAAGATTCTGCCTACGTCATGTGGCAGATACGAGACACTGTTAGATGTGTGAGAAAACTGCCCAATAGCGGGCTGTGCTGTTGGCCATCCAGGTTGTCATCGCGGTTATCTGTTTAGCATCGGTATTCAGTGAGGAAATAGGGTTAAGTGACGAAGGAAACCACTGACCACGCGAGCCCAAGTCCAATCCCAACGGTTGTTCTCCATTTACAGAGCTTTGCTGACCCACTCCTCGCTGCCCATTCTCTCTTCCCGATCTGGCGTTCGCGGTGTCGTCGACCACAGCCGTAATGGTCGCCGCGTACAAGATAGTCGATTCTATCCGATGCACTTCCCATCGTTGATAGTCGTTAATATTGACACAGTGGCGTGGATAATGAGAGAGGCGGAGAGCGATTGCGGTTCCCGTAAGTCGTCCCATTTCCTGCTCAGTTCCCATTGGCTAAAGAAGCCCTCTTTCTTAGGGTACAAAAAATACGTCACCCTCGCTGTTGGAAGTGTGAGTATCAACTACGGCGTCACATGCAAAGACTGGACAGGTACGTACCTTCCTCGCTGTCGAAGCTTCTTTTCCCCGGACCATCCCTCCTCCAATGATTTGTCTAGAGGAGCCGGAACGGCCGTCGCATATTAGTGGTATCCCAGGATATTGTCAAAACGGGAGGACATGTGATCGAAAGGAGAGATTCCGAAATAGGATGAGTATTAGCAGGTTCACCGTATTTGTCTTTCCATTTCCATCAGTGCGTTAGCGTGACCTGGTGTTGTTCTAATTTATTCGTGTCAACGAGCACTGGAATGTACGGCCCTATAATGAGAAATATTTGAGGATAGTGCAGCGACGGTGGAAGTAAGACTGACCGCGCACCATTCCACTGCCGCTCTCCGTCATAACCCAGTCTCCGCACAGCTATCATTCTCAGCCATGTCCATGATCATATAAAGTCATCAATGTTCACGAAGTTCACGATATTGCAGGTAGGCAGCTTTCGGGTAGTTGTTGCGGGCAGGTGTGCGTTAGGAGCATAGAGGTCGCCAACAGTACGAGTTAACTGGTACAGTTCTGCTCGGATGAGAGAGGTCGGTCTTGTTCCCCCTCACGGACATGAAGCAGGTTATGGGGGCACGGGTGAAGGAGTTTCACTAAGTTCCTTCCATTTCAGTCCATTTCCCTTCCGCTAACGAGGTATCCCTCGCTGGGATCCAAGTGTCGCCGTTTTTGGAGGTGTGAGGGTAGACAATGGCGATGATGGGAAGGAGGCATGCCCTCATCGGAGCGCCGTTATAATTACTCCACGAGAAGACTCGAGATGGGGGTTGCAAATAATATCTTGGTCGCGATGTATGGAAGGGCAAGTAAACTATGATGACGAAGGACGTG
>Ga0307517_10012885_pt1 | contig 11417 bp, 14 predicted proteins | sample 23_EM_MG_FD_194515 | JGI IMG/M metagenome (GOLD analysis project Ga0307517, IMG submission 194515) | Populus trichocarpa ectomycorrhiza microbial communities from riparian zone in the Pacific Northwest, United States - 23_EM | ecosystem: Host-associated > Plants > Roots > Unclassified | place... | reverse complement strand
GTCGTATTCAGATCTTCATCATACTTCTTCGTAAATTCTGTATCGTATTCCCCGGCCTCCTTACGGTAGTGCTCGTAGAATCGAGCGCGGAGATATCCCTTGGCTTGCACGAACTCTCGTTGTTCACTCTGACTCCCCCCTCCATTCCCCATAGATCCTCCTCCACGGCTCAGGCTATGATCGAGGATCAGAAGGACATCACAACGATGGGGGGGGTGCACGAATCCCACCCCGATGTATAACTCAGCCCACAGTCGCCCGCCTCAGGCGAATTCCGCCCCGAATCATATCTCAGCATCGCCTCACTCGAATTCGATTTCCGACGTGTGCTGGACCTAAGCATCGGACGTTTAGTCAGTAAAACGGCAAGAGTGTAACACAGCATACCTCCTTTCCCTCGTGCTCATTCCCGTACTCCTGGAAGGGGATTCCCCGGCGGCATGTACTGGTTCCCCGCTTCCACCTCCTCGACTATGGGGACGGCTACGAGTTGGTAAATAGCAACCGTAAAACAATCACATATCTCACCCGTCTACCATGACGTCCCCTAGATCAGCCATAGGGTTGGATAGTACTTTGCAGATTGGACAAGAAACTGAGGTGGGAGGAAGGAGGGGAATTTGGGATCAGGTGGTGAAGACGCCAGTGACTCCGCCGCGATGACGAAAACATGCTCCAGGATATGCATCATGTCTGATATCACTCACTCACGCAGATGAAGTCAATAGATTCAACATGGCGTCAGTTCAGACACCAGAGACGCGCACCGGACTGGAACTGTCTGGTAGATCCCACCGGTAAACCGAAATCCGATCCGCATAGACGGTGATTCTTCTCCTGTCGGACACATCTACGATTGTGCTGAACCCGCAGAAACTCCGGAGATGGAGGCAGGTTTCTGCAGCAAATAATTTGTTGACTGAACTTGTGATGGCCCATTCGAGGCCGCCGGGGGGGGGGAGGGTGATACACGTACACTTTACCAGTAAATGCGATCGGAAAACGCCCGTCGCCTGGTTGTACTTCATACCACTCGTTCTTCGGTTCGATTCCTACCCAAGACAAAGCACTTTGTTGTTTCGGTCCTATCTTCGGAGACGGCTGACTGAACAGGTGTGTGTGATCGTTCACACACAGATCTTTGTACGAAAAGTCCTGTCTATGACAAGGCATTCAGTCAGCCCTGTTTGACAATAACGCCGCTGTCGCTGAGTCAGCAGGGTCTAGGTTAGGAAATGACGGAGCAGGGAGCACTCCCATTCCTAAGGCTGACCCCACACACTACGCCCATCTCCTGAGGTCAAGTGCAGCGACATGTGCTGACAGCCAGCACGCACAGACTCCTCTAGGATACATCCAAAAATGGGCGGTACACTAGGATCTATGAGGATGGGTTAGGGCAGCAGTAAGCCCTCTGATGAGCCCCTTCGCAAGGGCGAAACCCAAAGTCCAACCAATTTTGGTACACTCTTCGCAAGCGCTGCTTGTATTGATATTTGTTTTACCATGAGAGAAGTCTATTCCGAAGCACCTCATGCACAGCAGATCGCGAAGACCAGGGTCCGAAGAGACGTTGAGTGAAACGCCCCCAGAGGCAAGCATAACGCAAGATACTGTTCATCGATCCACAAATATGAGATACATATGCTATATAGTACAGCGAATTCAAACCTGAGAGCCCCGGAGGTATATATATGGGGAGTTAAGTGAGGAGTCAATAGCCTAGCACGGCAGAATAGTCGCAAAGGGAGAGCCCGCGCCAGGCGACTGTCCGCAAGACCAGGTATATCTCCAAACATCGTAGAAGGGTGTCAGTTACCGATATTTTTGGGGTCTCTGCACCATTCTTAAAAGTCCTCAGATGCTCGTTTACACATCTATGTACATGGTGTTAACCTCAAGGAAAGTCACCCAGTAACCAGGGTGGAACATAATTTCGATGGATAAACGGACGATGTGAAAGCATGAGCATGCCCGAGGGGGATCCAGGCATCAAAAAACCGCGACATAGTTAATGCGGGTGGTATGCCTCCACGACCATGAAAGCAGAGCGGAATCGCGGACATCACAAAATGTGTTTTAACGAGGCAGGATCCTCCAGACAGACCCTCTTCTCGGCCTCCTCAACGCCTTCTTCAGCTTCCAACGTGCACCTAACCACATCCCTATCGAGTCTCTCCCACTTCCCCACCCGTCCCAAACTCTTCGAATCCAAATCAATGATAGTCACGGTAGCGCTCTTCACGTCGTCCTCGTGACCACGAACGATAATCGAACAGTCCTTGAAGGTCGCCGAGAGAAGGTACGCAAGCAGATAGTATCGCTTCTGAGACATCCCGTGTGTGAGGGCCTTGAAGTTCGTCGGACTAGAGGGACCGTCCTTGAGCTTATGGTGAAAGTGAGCGTCCAAGAATCTCCTCCACTCATCCAAAGTTGGGTCCTCCCCCGCTTGGACTTCTGGTGCATCGAGAAGAGGAAGTAATTCAGTCGGATACCCGGTCGCCGATTTTCCCGTGACGAGCGTGGACAAACCCTCGATATCCAACGGGTCGAGGGACCCCTGGAGTTCAGAGAGTTTGGCAAGAACCGGGTGGTCCATCAATATCGGCACCATGGTTTCCACGAACTTGGTCCTTAGATCGGAGGAGAGCGTGTGAGGGGGGAAAGTGTGATCAGGATCAATTTGCGCAGCGAGGATCTCGGCCGAGCGTTCCTGAAAGACAGAAAAGGGTCAGGGACGGAACCGAGAGCGCGTTTACCTGTGGTCGGGTGGAAAGTCCATTCATACCTCATTCGGATTGAGAACTTTGCCATTGGCAAAGATCCTCAGCATGTTTATCGCGCCATTGCTCTGTACCCAGTCGTCCCAGAGCGCATACAACGCGTTCTTAACCCTCTCCGGGTCGGAAGAGTACAATTCCAACGGACAGTAAGCCGGGACATGCGCTCCCGGGTGCTTCTTCGCATCTGCGTGCTTCTTCATACAGAACCGGCACACGCGCGACTTGACAGGAAGTGAAGTGGGTGCGAGCGAAACAGCATTAGGTTTAAACCCCCACTTCGGCTGCATGCATCACCGTGATTAGAGCAGGAAGTGATGGAGGGACGTTAAACACACCTTGATTTCCATAGCCCAGCCTTTACTCCCAATCAAGTCCGTCGCTAACACGGCTCTTGTCCGCTCGAGATCAATCCTATCCTTCGCTCGCCTCTTCGTCGGTCGCTTCTCATCGTGAATACTGACCATCTTCTCCAACCAGGCTCGCTCGACTTGGACGTGTTCAAGATGCGGAAGGAACTCGGCCGGGACAAGGCGTGAAATGACGTGTTCCTGGAAATCGACTGTTGGATCATCCGCGTCTTTCTCGTTGGGGATGGGAGGGACAGAGTCAGAGCGGGGGCGGAGGAGAGATTTTCGCAACCGGATGACGGTTCCATCGAAGTGCAGGTTGCGAGGACCGTCGTAAGAGAAAACAATGGTCGAGCCTCCCTCCGCAATGTACGTCCAGTCGCGTGGATCTGTCTCAGATATAGGGGCGCTGGGTTCCGACGACGAGGTGAGCACAGGGGGCGCCACTGTTTGCAGTTGGTCGCGTGATTCGTCGGGGTTGACGTTGATGTCCCTGAGGTTCTGGGGCATGGTCTGGGAGGAGGAGCGGCGGGAGTTTCTGAGTAGGTGGGAGAAGGAAGAAAACACGGGTTTTAAAAAATCGAGGGGCATTATGGAGATCCGACCTCTTGTTGGGGATGGAGGACCAGGATCCAAAAAAATCAGCGGCCGCCGTTCCGCGCGGGTTCCAATCTGTTCGGTTATTTTATATCCGATGTCTTTCAAGACATGAGCAGAGAATGGCAGACGGAGGGCGACGGCTACGCATCCCGATGGGCGATGACGGTGGCAGTAAAAGAAAGAAAGAAAGAATTCGGCAGTCCATCCCAGAACTGTCTCTCGAATCCTCTTGCCGATCACCATCATGGCCATCTTCGGGCTCTGGGTATTCCTCTCCTCATCTCTCTTGGCCCCAGCCTGACAAGGTGTACAGGTAATTAACAAAGCTGGTGGTCTCGTTTACCAGCGCAGCTTCGGAGGTCGTTATTTTCTTCCCAATCCAGAAGGAAACTGACTATTCTGCAGATGGTTTGCCTCATCTAACCTCCAACGAGTACCTCGTCCTCGCTGGTACACTGCACGGAATCCACGCCATCACCAGTAGGTTGTCCCCCACCGGTCCCAGCTCCGGCGCCCAGGTAATAGAGGGGGAGACGTTCAAGTTGAACGTCCTCCTCACCCACACAGGTACTGTCGCATCGCCCTCAATTATACCGCACCCATACCTATTGTTATATATTTCAGGAACCAAGTTCATCCTCCTCACTTCGCTAATCGAGCCAACGGCAGATGCCATGCTACAAAAAGTTTACGAGATCTACGCCGAGGCGGTGATGAAGAACCCGTTCCATACGCCTGAGATGCCAATACGGACAGAAGGATTCGATACAAAGATCACCGCTCTCCTCGGCAGTCGGTAGCGTCCAGAGGTATTCTAGCTGCTTTTACTCGAGATCGCGCATCCGTAGTTCAGTCTGTGTTCGTTATCCCCGCCTGCGGCGGTTGTAGATGACCGAGGAGACCATTCCGTACCGGCGGCCATTGATCGACATCATCTTACCGACATCCCCTCCCATTTTCGCTTTCTCGACGCCATCTCTCTCTCCTCCGTCTATATCTGCCTGCTTTTCGCCCTCGGATTGTCGTCGCGAGAATAGCCATGTCCGACCCGACGATCAAAGGAATCTCCTTCTCCGAATCATCTCTCGATGGCTCATCCCTCCGCATCGCAATCGTTCACGCTAGATGGAACAAACCCATAATCGACGCCCTACTCCAGGGTGCCGTCTCTAAACTCAAGGCGGTCGGAGTCAAGGAGAGCAATATCGTAGTTCAAAGCGTTCCGGGAAGTTATGAGCTCCCGATGGCTGTTTCCAAGTACGTTAAACTATCGGATGCGGAAGCCAGATAAAGGTTTGAACTTTTCTTTGGATAGGGTGATCGCAGGCTCGCGAGTTCAAGCTGGGGCGACTGCAACCGACCTTCTCGGCGGACTCACTTTCGGCTCTCCTTTTCCCTCACGTACCACCACACCCGCTCCTACCTCCACCACCACCACGACCAACCCTCCACCGGCAGTAGTCGCAACGATGCCTTCACAACCCTTCGACGCAGTGATCGCCATCGGTGTCTTGATCAAAGGCGACACCATGCATTTTGAGTACATCTCCGACGCTGTCTCCCACGGCCTCATGCGCGTCCAACTCGATACTGGTGTCCCTGTCGTCTTTGGCGTTCTCACTGCCCTCGATCAAAACCAGGCTTTGATTAGGGCCGGAATTGGCAGGGCCCCAAATCAAGGTCATAATCACGGTGAGGATTGGGGTCTCGCCGCCGTCGAGATGGCGGTTAGTTCGAGGAGGTGGAGTGAAGGAAAGTTCCAGTGACGGTACCACCATAGAAACGGAAAGAAGAGAAAGAGGTGTACACGCGTTGAAAGAACCTCGTTCACAAATGTATTCCACAATCTATCCTATGAGCTGCGCGAGTATGTTAATGCTCCAAGAGTTGATAACGAGAGCATAAACTGGGGGGGTGGAAAGATAGCTTAGGATGCACCGACCAGAACTTCCCAACGCTTCATCAATCCCGCTCCATACAAAGCGGCCTCGAGCTCAAGGCAAAACATCCCTCTCCTCCATCCCTTGACCCCCAACTCATCTACCGACCTTTGCCTGAAGTTTGAGTCGCCTTCCATCCGTTTGATAGTCTCCATCAACGCGCCAGCATATGTCTCGGAGGTATCCTCGACAGATATCACCACAAGTCTCCCCTCTTCTGCCCCAGCACGTGAACCGACACGGACAGAGCTCAGCGACTTGACCGCACGTCGGAGGCCGAGTAAAATCGGGGTGGGTTCTGTGGGAGGCATGCGGAGGAAAAAAGGTAGTCCGCATAGCGTGATGGTCGAGAGGAGAATCAAAGGGGCCGAGATTGTAGAGAATGTCACGATGGCCTGTTTTTTGCCAATGTCTTCTGCTCCATCGTGGTCGGGTTGAGGTGGCCGGCCAGACCGCAACATCTTGTACAGCTGTCGAGCAAACCGATCGTGTTGATATACGGGGAGCATATCGAGGGCATAGGTCAGGCGGGGAGAAGGAACCTTCGTTCGTTCTGTTCAGATCGGAGCTCAGCGAGGTGTGAGGGAGTGTAAGAAAATAATACTAGGAAGATACCGTACCCAACAAGTGCGAAGTCTGTCGACGACCGTCAGAATGGAGCGCATACATTTGGCAGCACAGTTTGGAATCACCTTCCGGACATCACCGTTCCAAAGTTCCGGCAAGTTCACGAGCCTCGATCCGAGTCCCTTCATGACCCACAAGCTAACCCTCCATACCCATTCCCATTCGACTACAACCTTGATCTTCCACCCATCCACCTCCATACCATCTCTTTCTAACAACATCGCCTTTACAAGGTCCACGCTAGCCGTAGATTGCAACTCCAAGTCACCGTTGATGATGTGTTCGTACACCGTAGATAATCCCAGGCGAATTTCTCCTCTCACAGAGCAAGAGGAGCCAGCAGAAAACACGGAACCACGTCCCAGACGAGATACAGAAGCCCGTCGTGTCGCGTAGAGAATGTCGCTAGGCCAAGACGATTTTGTTGGGGTGAAGATCGCCATGAGGGCGGTAAGTGCTTCCGAGTGTTTGTCCTCGTGCAGTATTTCGTCGAATCGGTTGGCAGAGGTGACACAGAACAAGTATAGACCCATAGCGATCAGGAGAACCAGCAGCAGCGGGGAAGAGAAGACGGAGGGCTCGGTGGGTGGGTCAAACTGAGAGAGTGTGGGGTTTTGTGGGGTAAGTAGCGGAGGCAACAGGTGGCTTTTGAGGTTTGTGGGCATATCGGTCAACTTCAGAGACAGAGCGAACAGAAGGAAGCAGAACAGGAACGTTCCTTGATCGCGTCCTCCTCCTTCTCCTTCGAGGGACAGAATGGTCGAAACCACGTTCCCCTCTGGTGTGGATATCGTCCTTGTGTTCGCCTACCCGACCACTAAATTGTCGTTGAATTCGTCGCGTTTGCGTGTTGTCGACTTGTCGTTTTCGAATGGGGTCTTTGGAAAATGGACCCAACAAGGCCGCGGCTGTGCGCTGACAATAATCTATCGACGGACTGTTGATCCTCCACCAAATGCGTCCACGCATTTTCTCCGCGTTCTTGATTTTATCTCATATCCTGTGCAAGGTTATTGTCGTGCACCCGCCCCAACCTCAGTGAAAAAGACAATAACGCTGCTCGTCTCCTTGCCAGTTATAGTCTGTCCCCTCAACGCTTCTACACTCATCACCTTTCCCCCTTTCTACCGCCACCCACTTCCCTGTATCCCAGTGAGTTTCAGTGATATTCCCCAGTATGGCAGGTGTGGAAGAGATCATAGTAGAAATGTGAGTCCTTGAGGTTTGACGGTTTCTTTTTCTGACTCGTGATTGCCCCCATAGTTGGGAAGACGGAAGTGATGGGGCAGGACACTCAATCGGGGAAGAACCAGCCCCCGGTCAGCGGAAGAGTGCGAAACAAAGGCGGTATGTATACTGTGTCGACCACCCATCGATTAGCTGGCTGACCACTTGGACTTTAGACCCAAGGAGTTTCGGGATACTAACGATCCAGATAACTTCGAGAACGGCGTATCGGAGTATGGTTCTCATTTCACCAGTAACAGTTCGTTTCTGGTTAACACCCGACTGCAGTCAGGGCCATTCAATGGAGCCGGGGGAGGGAGACGCAAAGCGGAACTGGAAACCGGGAGATGGGTACACTCCCGCTCCGCGTCTTTCCTGGACTTCTTCCCGCAGTCAGAGACAAGACGTACGCTCAGCTCCGGAGGATCATCGCTTTCGATTCTACGAGTGCTACCGCAAGGTGGCTGAAAAGTACGACAGGGATTTAACAAAGAATTACAATGGGGACTTGAATATGATTCTCATACCTGTGAGTTCCGCGAGCTGTGTAGGTGTAGGTGTGCTGATCCGAGGGGCAGGCCAGTCTGTTCTCTGCCGTGACTTCCACGTTCATCATCGACGCACGCTCCCGGATCGACCCAGACCCGAACGATGACGTCGTCCTTCTCCTTTCCAGAATCCCGACAAGATGAACAATACTAAATCCCGCGGGTCCGTTAAGTGGATTGAGCATCACCTTTTAGTCACTATAGCCCAAGCTCTCCTCTACGCCAGTCTTGTGGCTTCGCTCCTCTCCGTGTTCCTCGCAATCTTCGCCAAGCAGTGGTCGGACCAATACACCTTGACCGACGTGAGAGGGTCCACCATCGAGCGCAGCCAGAATCGGCAGCGTAAACTCAACGGCATCACAACCTGGCACCTGAACACTGTCATTAGGGTGCTACCATCGTTCCTACAGCTCTCACTCTCGTTCCTTAGCTATGCCGTTTCCCTATACCTCTCGGTGGTCAATCCCTCGATCTCCTTCCTCTGCGGCGCTGCTGCGGCTACTATCATCTACCTTTACCTCACCTTAATAGCGGTGACCAACCCAAATTTCCCGTATCGAACCTCCGCATCCCTCGCCATACCCTACATCTGTCGCACGTTAACGCATGACCCCCAGTGGTCCAGGGGCGGGGTCATGCACTTCCTGAAGGGAGTACCCCGCATGTTGATCGCCAAATGCCGCCACCTCGGGCAAGCAGCACTCTGGGTGTTAGTTGCAGGTTTCACGACGAATGGCCGGTTACCTGGCGGGCCTTCCTCCCCAGAGCAGGACGTGCTGGACATGCAATGCGTCTTGTGGATGGTTCAGATGCCTCTGGAAAAAGATATCCAGCTACCAGCACTGGAATACCTCGCAACGATGACACAACTGGCCGACTTCGGACCCGCCCTCGTTGCAAGTTGCTTCGATGTCCTCACCGACTGCATGAAAGTCGTCAACCGCAGTGTGGTGGTTACCCAAGGACTGGAGCGACTTGCAACGGTGTCAGCGATGTGTTGCCTCCGCACCTTTTCACGTCTTTCGGTCATGGATCCAATGTCGGGAGTTCTTGTGGATGTCCGTCAGTGTTACAACGAAGCCCTCCCACCCGAGATCAAGTTTAAAGGCTCCCCGTTTTACCACACCCTTGGTGCAATCCACAGGCTCCTCAAGTCGGGCCGGGAACGTTGGCAGCGGGCCAGGATCGAGTGGCGGGGTTACAAACCACCCGGCCATGAACACGCCATAGTCGCACGTGCTCTTACCGAGCTCGCCCAGTCCGAGCACCGAAGAAGCGAGCATCAGAAGAAGGTACCCCGGTGGATCATCCGCTTCACCCTCCATTCCCTATCCCTGGACCCTCCGCCTTCTACCTCGGTCGTCATTGATTGCCTATCAGTCATCGCAATTGACCTGGGTTGCGAAGTCTCAAGTGTCAGAACTACAGCTCTGAGCGAGAGGTATGATCCTGCCTAACAGATATCGACCTTTCTGACCAAAAACCAGTGCGCAGCTAGAAGGGGTCTCGAAGCTGATAACTAGGAGGCTCAAAGCCATGACTGAAGCCGCAGACCTGGGCTCAATCCGCTCCAGGCGCAAGGCTCTCTCCGCGCTCTTCCCGTATGCGGTTTGGCAGGAGCAGGACGGACAACACGAGATGCTCGATGCGTTCTTACGTGTCGCCGAGGCCTCAGATCTCAGGGGCTACATGTGGTATCACATTGAGCCGTTTATTTCCGCGCTTCTCCACGAAGAAGGATACGGTTCCCCGAAGCTGGCTGCCATCCTCACATCGCCTCACTTACCCTGGGATCAGTTTACCAACAGTGAAAACCTGATCCACCTTTGGGCAGCAACAGCCTCAGAAGTCCCGAACAACGACACTGGCCGGGATATGGTCGACACACTGTTGCAAATCGCGTGCGATCCTCGCCTACAACCACACATACCTGTCGGCATGTGGTCACGGTTGAACAAGCGGCCGTCTCTCGCTCCTGTCTGCCGGGGGCGTTACCTGGGAAGTTTCCCGGAAGTTTTACAGATTGTCCGGGCGCTCGGGGACATCGAGATTCTCAAGTCATACTTACTTCTCGTCTGGTCAGAGTGGGATCACCTCCGAGGTCCCAACGAGATGGCCATCTCAATCCGGGAGGATTTCAGCGGAATCCATATGGGCCGTCACCGAGAAGATCTTCTCCGTCATCTGGATCACGTTCTGGGGCAATTGGATCTGGGGTTAGAACATCTCCGACAACGCAAGGAGAGCCTTGTCGAAGGCGATGTGCAGCGGATGAAAGTACAATACGGGGAACTCAGGCATTTGTTACTGTAGGTGGGCAGGGAATGATTGATGCGCTAGTTTGTAAGTCTCCCGCCGAAATAGGCCATCCAGTTCGTTTCGCTAATTCCTGTGGACAGGCGGAGGATGCCGCTCGACGTTCATGTGCGCTATTCATCCCCCCTCTCTTTAGTTATGTGCCTGGGACATTTCCTACTCCTTCCCCTGCCCACAATTCAGCTCATCGTTCACCTCGATGTGCTCCCTGGATTTGTCGCGCAACCTGTCACATCCCCTCGTTCTTTTCTCGCCCCTCTAAACTCCCGCGCTGTTATCATTTCGACAAAGTAGGGACGGTCTCCACGGCCTTGTGGTCATGTTACTGTTCTCGAACTCCTTTTTTTGGCCCGATAGTGTATTTATGTATACTTTGAATCAGTCTTTGGAAAATAAACCCTACGAGGCTGCACGCTGACACGAATCTCTTTGTAAATCGTCGACAACTTTCGATTCCAAGTCCATGCTGCTTGCCTGACCTCTGACACAACGGTATCTGCACTTTAAAAAAAACTGCGCCTTAAATTCAGTCACCAAAATTGACTGAAATCAAGTTGGTTTGTGTCGCCTTTCAGTCACCTTCCAGGCAAGCGCCCGTTTTCAGCACTCCGGACTGACTGAATTTTGGGGCTCAGTTCAGTCGGAAAACGACTGAACTTGTGATTTAAGTTGTCTTCGACTGAATTTAAGGCGCAGTTTTTTTTACAGTGCTGGTTCTGCCTCACGGCCAGATGTCATTTGTCCATTCAGCGCCTACCGCCTTCCCTTCCCCACCACCACTCGCTATATCTCAGCGAGCTTCAGCGGTATTCCTTGGTATGTCCGGTTGAAAGAGATCGAACTCGAAAGGTGAGTCCCTCGAGGTTCGACGGTCTCGTTTTTCTGACTCGCGTTTGCCCCTACGGTCGGGAAGGCGGAAGCGGCGGAGCAGGACACCAAGAATGGCGGTCCATATACAATTTCAATCAACCGCTGTTTGGCTGGTCATTTGTTTTGACCTTAGATCCAAGGAGCCTTGGGAGCTGTGCA
>Ga0307517_10012884_pt1 | contig 11419 bp, 7 predicted proteins | sample 23_EM_MG_FD_194515 | JGI IMG/M metagenome (GOLD analysis project Ga0307517, IMG submission 194515) | Populus trichocarpa ectomycorrhiza microbial communities from riparian zone in the Pacific Northwest, United States - 23_EM | ecosystem: Host-associated > Plants > Roots > Unclassified | place... | reverse complement strand
GTTATTCTACTAATTGCTACTTAAAGCAATTAGTATAATTATTTAATGTTTGATTAATGCAAAGATTAGTTAATTTATACTTGGCCTCTTTCCCTGCTGTCCGATCCCTCCACGTCCATGGCAATTGTGAAAGGCTCGATACCAATACCCTTCCCAATCCAAATGCCTTGGGTTGTTTGACTCCTGAAAAAATATATAATTAAGCTAAATTATATTTCATGGCAAATTAATAGACGAATCCTCCTTTCTAAAACAAATTAAATAATACCGAACCTTCCTTCTTCTGCATCCATCATCCTGAAATTTGTCTGAAAGAGCTTATTCAAGAGGGTGCTCTTCCCTGTTCACCAAAAAAGGCAAATTAAACAATTTAACTCTTTCTCTGCATGATATAGGTGTGCGATAAACACACAGATCACTACAGAAACTACGTAAAAATAATACAAACCGCCACTCTGGGGGCCCATAATTGCAACAACAGCATAGGAGAGACCGCATTGTGAGAGGTTGGTGGTCCTCTTGAAGTTTTCGAGTCCTTGCTTGTTTAAAACACCGTCACCGCTAATCAGTTGGAAGCGGCAACAATCTTCCGCCATTATTATAGCTCAACTTTGGACGTGTTTTTAGGTTAGTGAATTAGATGCAAAGGATTCTCTGGGAAACTCAAGTTTTGATTCTTATTTTCTAGGATTGTTTTAACAGATGGAGTTTACAGTACTGTGTTTCAAACTACGTACACTCGGTAGATAGATAGACAGAGTTACTTGAATTTATTGAAAGACAATAGCATTTTAGGGTTTTGTTAAGAAGAAGAAGAAGAACGGTGGGGGTAGAGTTTCAGAGAAGTTGAATTTATAGAGATTCAACAAGTGTCTGGTTTTCTCACAAGTATTAATTTAGTGCCAACTGAGGGTGGCGTTGGGCTCTGTTTCTTAAGTGGCACTTGTTCTTCATTTTTATCCTTAATTGTCAGAGTTATGTCTACCGACCACATGCACTTGACTAAAATGTCACTCCACCATTTAATCCTCCGGCTTTTATTCGAGGGTGTTTGGAAATGTAAATTAAGAAGATTAACTTTGAAAGTGTTTTTTTTTAATGTATTAAAATAATTTATTTTTATTTTTAAATTTATTTTTAATATTAGTATATTAAAACAATTTTAAAATATAAAACAATAAAAAATAGATTTAGCATGGTTGCCAACAAGCAATTCATTGCATTGGTTTATTTTGTTCGGTTGTATTGTCAAACTTTTATTTTAGTGACAAACTGCATAGGGTTTTTATTAACTTTTATTTTAGGCTATGTTTATTTTTTGAAATTTATTTTTTGAGAAATCATTTTTCAAGTTTTCCCGTGTTTGTTTGCAATTAGAAAAATTAGTCAACGAAAAACACTTTCCAGTCAAAGAAAAATTTAGCTTGGTTTCCAGAAAAGTGTTTTCTTGAAAACTTTGGGCGGAAAACACTTTCCAGAAGTTGTGAAAAATTTAGAAATGTCATATTATTTGCTGATTATATCAAATTTGGTCCTCAAACTTTTAATTGCTATATATATTTTTTGTTTTGAATATTTATTTTTCCATTTTATCTCTTAAAATTTAATTTTTATATTAACTTTGGTCCTTATTTTTATAATTGTTATTTGCTTTTCCCTTATTATTTTTTTATTGAAATTTTTTATGTATCAAATTTGGTCTTCATTCTTTTGATTGTTACTTATTTTATTTGAAATAATTTATAAAATGTTAATTATTATTATTTTCATTTCTTCATCTTTCATTTTTTTTTTTTAGATTTGATCTCTATTATTTTGATTATTATTTATTTTATTTGAGATAATTTATGAAATTATATTTTTTTCAATTTCATTCTCATTCAACTTTTTAATTTATAAGATTTGTTCCTTATTATTTTAATAAACTTGAGAAAAATAAAACATTAATAAGTTATTTTCTAGCTCATTTTCCATGACATAACCAAATACTGGAAAATATTTTCCAACTTATTTTCAATTACACTACCAAACATCAGAAAATAATTCACTTTCCCGGAATTCACTTTCCAAAAAAAAACTACTTTCCAGTAAATAAACGGGGTCTTAGTGTATAGTGTCAAATCAAGTTGGTTGATAAATTCATAAGAAAAAAAATCAAGTTGATCTCTATCTTGATTTGGTTTTTTCGGTTATTTATTTATTTTTTTTAGTTTAATTAGTTTTTCAGTTTTTTTACTCACCTCTACTTTTATCAATTAAGTCACCAGGGGATTACACTTTAGTCCTCAAATATCTGTACAATTTTCACTTCAGTTTTCCTTATTCTTTTTTTTTTTTTTTTTTGCTAGAACTTTCACCTAAGTTTTCCAAATCCCTTGATGAAGACGCATTTCTGAAGCTACTTCAAGTTCATTATTATGAATTATTATAGAGATTTTCTACACATGTTTATTATTATGAATTATTTTTATCGTTATTTTCTAAAAATCACCCACTAAATGCGGGTCTCTCTAGCTATGAGCAACACAGTAGGTTTACATTTTTAAAGCACAACACTTTCAATCCAACATCTGGCTTTCTCAACAGAGGAAGTTACAGGGTAATGATAGACGGAGTTTGCCCTTCATTGCATTGGCTGTTTAAAGCATTGGGATCCCACTGCGAGGATGTTTAAGAAGGTTACTGTGATTGTTCTGCATCTAAATTGGAACTTGTTCATTTTATAACCGCGCGTGATAAAGTATTGGAGGAAAATGTTACTCTGCGACTGAATCCTTCCAAGTCAATTTATATACAAATTTTATAGGTAGTGAAGTTAGCATGGTTGTAATAAATTGGTTTGGTCGAGGTTGAACATGGCGTGTGTTTTATCTTTGGTTTTTTTCTGGGTAGATTTCAGCCAAAGACTTGGTTTAATCTTCACAATATTAACTCTTAATCAGAGTTTTATGTCTACCGACCACATGCACTTTTTTAAGTGACAACCTGTGTAGGGTTTTTGTTAACTCTTAATAGGGTTTTTTAAGTGTACTGCCACATCAAGTTGGTCTCTATATTCAACTCTTAATTATTTGAATAGTGTCCAATGGATTTTTTATTTTTTTAATCTCTCTATCTTGACTTGATGGATTCCTTTTACCGATTAAGTCGTCACGAGATTTACACTTCAGTCCTCAAATATTTGTACAATCTTCACTTTAGTTTTCCTTATTCTTTTTTTTTTCCTAGAATTTTCACCAAAGTTTTTCAAATCCCTTTGAGAGGCATTTCTAAAGCTACTTGAAGTTCATCAATTCTCAATTATGGAGATTTTCTAAACTAATCTTCAAACTCTTTTAGCACAATTATGTGTTTTAGTTCCCTTGTTGTGAACTCTTTTAGCCTAAGGGACTAGCATTTTCTATTTACAATAAAACGTGATATCGTCCATTATTCGAGGTGTCATATATTGTACCAACGACTTATCACTATCTCATTCCGTTTGAGCTATCAGCTCCACTACTATTTGTTCGAAAGATCTACAATGGTAGTTTAGGAATCTCCATTTGTACACGAGGCTTGTTGTACATCTAAATTTGTGTTTTAATTTATTTATTTTTCTGAAGGGGTAAAAATTTAGAAATTAAAAGATCAAATCTGACATTTATTTAGGGATTTGATTTGTCATCTGGGAGAAAAACTAGGGGCTATAGTGTATTTTGTTTAAATAAACTATAAATAAATCTACTAGCTATATGACTCGTGCCCTACCACATGTTTAATATTTTTATTTCTCATTAAAAAAACTTATATATGTAGGTTTTTTCAATATATTTTTATAGTTCAAAAAATTCAAGTGCAAATAAAAAAGTTTGTGTATACATGTAATTATAAAATAAACTGAGAACTATGTACATTAATAAATAAATAAATTCACTAATGATATCTAAAAATAAAATTTTAAAAATCAAGAAATAAAAAATATTTATTAAATTAATTAGAAAATCATCTCTCGGTTGCTATTATATTATTCAACCTAAAAATATTCAATCTCTCAAGACATGATATTATATTTACATGATCATGTTTGCTAATTTTTGTTTATTAAAATATTTTTTTAATCAAACAATAATATAAATAAATAAATATATTAAATTTATTGAATAAAATAAAAATAAAAAAGAAATAATATGCAAGGCTACACATATTAGAAATATTATCTGAAAATAAATATTTTTTTATTTTCAAAAATATTATTCATCTACACAAAAGATAAAAAAATAATCATAGATGAATCATAAAAACTTCTTTGAAAATTAAACGCGTAACCAAAAAATATCATCATTTAAAAAATATTTTCTAAACAAAATAACATAGAGAAGGGATATTAATTTAAATATAATAATAATAATATTTTTTTAAAAAAAAGCATTAATTAAAATAAAAAAAAGGGTCAGGTGCTACTGGGTCTGGCCTATCGAGCCCGTTTCATTAGGGCCCGCATGACTGGGTCTTTTTTTTAATTCTATCGTCCAATTTTTTTTATAAAAAAAATAGAAGACAAATTACCTGTTTTGTTTAGATTCTGACTATTGTGGTGGCAAAAAGATTAAGGCTTAGGCTCTTTTGACAACACAAATTAAAGGTTAGCAAACTTTTCTACTTTCAACGTTTTCAATATTTTTGAAAGAAGTAAAAAAAAATTTTCATATCTATTTTTTTTTACAAATTTACTACACAAAGTCAAAAGAAAATGAAATTTTCCAATATCTTTGCATTGTAAATATTATAAAGATGGGGCAACTGTCATAGCTCGATTTTGAGTTTCCAAAAAAATATATAAAATTTTTTTAATTTTAAGAAAATAATAATAATAATAATAATAATAATAATATAACACAGATTAATCAGGCATGTGAATTCATTCAAAACGAAAGGTGGATAAATGAACTGGGGTTTTGTTAAAGAAACGTTGGAAAATAATTTAAAAATATGGTCAAGACAACACAAATTGAAGGTTTGAGGACTAATAAGGATGAAATTATAAAGTTGGAAGTCAATTTGGCTTAAAATTGAAAGAATTGATAAGTTTAAGAACTTAATTGAACTTTGAATTAATTTAATTAATACAATCAAAAGCTTAATTGGAAAAATATCATTGTTCAAGATCAATTTGGGTTAAAATTGCTAGAAATAAAATTTCAAAAACCGAAATAAATAGGTGTTGATACTATAAGAGGGTTAGTTGATTTTACTAGGGGTAATTTTAAAAGAATTAAAAGTTTGAGGAGTCAATTAAGGATTGAATTGAAAAAAATTAAAACCAAGGATTATTTTATAAATGACAGTGAAATTCAAGGGTCCAATTGCATAGATCCAGGGCGATTTTTTTTTTTCAAAAGAGATTCTCAAAGATGAAAGCTTGATTGCAAAATATCAGAACTTCAGGGGCCAAATTGAAGAATGACCCTTTCCACCTTAAAACGACGTAGTTCCAAAAACTATTCATCCTCTCCTTCCTCTGGAGCAGGGGAGATCGTTTGAAGAAGCCATCCAGACGGCCTCTGTTAAACCCAATCTTCTCATCAAACCCAAACCAAATATTTGTAAGAAGTGATAAGATGTTTGGTCCCAATCACATCAAATTCATACATTTCTTTCGAGCTAATATTTAACGCACATATATATTTGGGTTTTCAATAGTTATCTTTTTTTTTTAAAAAAAAAAGAAAAAACCTGTATAGCTGTTTTTAGAGGAACCAATTAAGACCGGTGCTGATCAAGACAACTATCTTTCGCAACATTACTTTCATGACGCACATTGATAAGTTCAACAAATATTTAACAAGTATTTGCTGAGAACTATTTGTTTCTCTTCGGGTGAGAAAGAACCACAATTATTTAAATATCAAATTTTCTGCCTCTTCATAATTCTTGGCTGCTTTAAATAAGCAAAGCTAGTACAGATAACTCTAAAATTAAGGAAAAATTGGTAACTCACGATGTGAGTTTACCCACGTACAAACTGAAAATAACACGTACTGAATATTAATTGCAACAACTTTAACAAATTGAAATAAAAGCAACTGATAAATCACAACTGTAGAAGACCCAGTCTTGTATTGAAACCGCTCCTCCTCAACACACTCTTTATCTCTTCTGTATATCTGCATATCCATGTTAACACTGTTCACGTTCAACTATTGCTGCATGACACATGCATCACGTTTGATATCTTCCCGCATGCCATATGCAATTACATTCACTTCATCATACATACTTGGAATTTGGCCTAATGGCTCTAGTTGATCTACGTGGCTTATCAATACCTCCCCTATCACGTGCAACCTTGTCCCCAAGGTTGACATCTGGAAACAGTTCCAGTAGCTGTTTGGTAGATACCCATGTGGCCTCCTCGACAGGTAAATATTTCCAGTGAACTAAACTTTCTTCGACAATTTGGGCGCCTTGTTTTATCCAGTGATGATCAATAACAGCTTGTGGTATTAGCAGGACTTCCCCATCATCATTGAAGGACGATATCTCTGTGCTGTGGTTGTTAACCTCTGAGTTGATGTTGTACTGTTTAAGCAGAGAGAAATGGAATATTGGATGAATGCGTGACTCTGCTGGTAAATGGAGTTTGTAAGCGAAGGGTCCAATTTTCTCCAGAATTTCATAGGGTCCATAGAAGCGACTAACAAGTTTCTGGTATGCCCGCTTAAAAACAGTATGCTGTCGATATGGATAGAGTTTCAGAAGGACTAAATCACCAACATCAAATGAGACATCTCTTCTCTTTTTATCTGCGATTTGTTTCATCCTATTAATCGAGCGTGCCAAGTTGATTTTGAGCTATTGAAGTAATTCATCTCGGTCTTGCAACTGCTGATCCACTTCATGCACCAGTGATAGACCTTCATTGAATGATGGAATAGTTGGTGGAAGCCGGCCATATAGTGCCTGAAAAGGAGTCATTCTGGTTGAGATGTGGTATGTTGTATTATACCAATATTCTGCCCATGGTAAGTAGAGGCTCCATTTTGTTGGCCATTGGTGAACAAAACATCACAAATACTGTTCAATGCAGCGATTGACAACCTCAGTTTGGCCATCCGTTTGCGGGTGATACGCGGAGCTGAGCTGCAATTTTATACCTGACATCTTGAAGAACTCCTGCCAGAAATGGCTCACAAAAACTGGATCCCGATCGCTGACTATAGTCCTTGGCATGCCATGTAGCTTAATAACACCTGCCACAAATTTCTCTGCAACACTTTTAGCTGTAAAAGGATGTTTTAAGGGCAGGAAATGAGCTGATTTGCTGAGTCTATCGACGACAACCATGATGGTATCTTGGCCCTGAGAAGCGGGTAAACGCTCGATGAAATCAAGTGTAATGTCCTCCCACACCTGGCAAGGCATGGGCAATGGTTGGAGGAGACCTGAGCCAATAGAATTGTTGCCCCAGTTTTTTGTATGTGCGCAGAACACCAGAGTGGCCACCAACTTTGGTATCATGCATTTCGTGCAGTAGCTTTGCACGTAGAGTAGGGTCTGCAGGAATGATGACCCGTTCCTTGTAATGAAGTAAAACATTTCGCCACACAAAGTGGCTGTGTAACTGATCCGCGACTATCTGACTCATGGACAGTATATATTAATTTGTCTTTGCCGCCTGTTTAATTTCTTCCTACAAAGTAACCTGAGAAACCAAAAGATGATGAAGAACATGACTACCTTGTTTACGAGAGAGAGCATCGGCTGCAGCATTTTCGCGTCCAGGCCGGTATATGATCTCATAGTCATAGCCCAAGAGTTTGGCTACCCATTTTTGCTGTTCTGGTGTGGTGATACGTTGCTCTAGCAAAAAATTTAGACTGCGTTGATCCGTCTGAATATAGAACTTTCGGCCTAACAGATATGGACGCCACAATCATATAGCCTCAAGAATGGCCAACATCTCTTTAGCATAAGTAGACCAAGACTTCTTTGCCACTCCGAGTGCTTTACTCATAAATGCAATTGGTTTGCCTTGCTGGGTTAATATGGTGCCAATACCATCACCTGAGGCATCGGTTTCTATAGTGAAGACGTCCTTGAAATTGGGCATTGCTAACGTTGGTGTCGTTGTCATTGCCTGTTTGAGCACGATGAAGGCAGTTTCAGCATCCTCATTCCACCCAAATTGACCCTTTTTAAGTAGATTGTTGAGAGCCCGCGCCACCTGTAATATCCTGTCAACCCTAAAAACCCACGAAGCTCTGAAATATTAGTAGGTCGTGGCCATGCCACCATTACCACAATTTTATTTTCATCTACCTTCACGCCATGATTGGTGATTATGTGCCCTAAGTACTCCAGCTGTTGTTGACTAAAAGCACACTTACTAGCCTTGACAAAGAATTGCTGTTGCTGTAATATTTCAAAAGTCTGCCTTACATGCATCATATGCATGTCCCACGTAGGACTATAGACTAATATATCATCAAAGAAAACCAATATAAATTTTCAAAGATGAGGTTGAAATATTGAATTCATGATAGCTTGAAATGTTGAGGGTGCATTACACAACCCAAAGGGCATAACCAAATATTCATAGTGTCCGTTGTGAGTGCGGAAAACAGTTTTTGGAATATCCACAGGATTAACCCGTACCTGATGATATCCGGCTCGAAGATCAAGCTTAGTGAAATATGAAGCACCATAAAGCTCGTCTAACATATCATCAACTGTAGGAATAGGGAAACGGTCCTTCACAGTGGCAGCATTGAGGGCCCTGTAATCTGTGCAAAAACACCATGTTCCATCTTTTTTCTTCACCAACAGTATAGGTGATGAAAAAAGGCTGGTACTTGGTTTGATAAGGCCAGAATTCAACATTTCGTGAACTTGCTTCTCAATTTCTTCCTTTTGATAATATGCATAACGATAAGGCCGAACATTAATAGGTTCGGTGCCATCTTTGAGAGAAATGCAGTGATCAACCCCTCTGGTAGGTGGTAGACCTGCTGGCTCCTTTAGAATATCTGCAAACTCATGCAAAATGGCCTCCATATCAGGATGAGTTGTTTGGATGTGTGGCTCCGCAGTACTGATCTGTAGACATAATGCAAAAATGGCATGGTTCTGGTGAATTGCTTTGGTTAATTCAGTGATAGACGCAATTTGTATGCCTTCATCGCCCATTCCACGTAACTGCCTGAGTTGGTTCTGCCACTGAAATTCCATGGTTAACTGTTTCCAGTTGCAAACCACAGAACCTAGCATTTCTAACCATTGGATGCCCAGCATTAGATCCAACCGTGTAAGTGGAAGAGAATAAAGAGTTAATGAAAAATGGGTGCCTTGCAGGTCCACTCCGACCTCTTCAAAATGTCCCTGGCATTTTAATTTTTCGCCATTTGCAACCCGCACTGTGAAGGATGCGGTAGGCACCACTGGTATTCGTAATGCATTGGCCAATCTTTCGCTAATAAAGTTGTGAGTTGATCCACTGTCGATTAGTGCGATGACATCGCTTGACCCTATCCGTGCAGTGATGCGCATAGTCTTGGGTGCAGCCCATCCTGTCAATGCATGTAGTGTAATTTCTGGTTCGGTGATTGTCTCAACAATCTCCTGAAGTGGTTGGTCTTCACCTTCATTATCACATAACAGAGTGTTACTGCCATCGTACCCTTCCAACATTAAGATGCGAGGCTCGCGACATTTATGTCCTGCAGTAAATCGATCATTGCAATTAAAACATAAATTCTGAGCTCGTCTTCTCTGCATTTCCTCCCAAGTGAGGCGCCGAATAGGAGTTGTCGCACGTCAAAATTCGCGCGGCGTTGGCTGGCTATTTTCTCTTTATATGTTTGTTTTGATTGGTTCGTTGGAGTCGCCACCTAGTAATTTATTGAGGGCTACTAGGAAACCTGATGTACTGGTCTTGTCAGAGATTCACGGGAAAGGGACTAGTTGTGGTTAGGGAAGGTATTAGCACCCCAAACGCACCCTACCTGAGGTAAGCTGCTTCGTGCACTTGATGTGTTTTTAAAAATAGAATTTTAGCCCAATTCTAAGGCTTTGATAAATCAGTTATTAGTTCCCAAAATATTTGTAGATACATGTTTTGGCTGGAGAAAAAGGAGCGGCCGAGAGGGAGAGAGGCAGAGAGGAAGTGGCCTTGTGGGGGGAGCTGTGAGGGTGGTCTCTTGTGGGTGCTCCGGTTTGTTGCAATGGGAGGGGGGTTGCGTTGTTGGCTGGAAAAGGAGAAGAAAATGGGGGAACGACATGGAGGCCGGTTTCAAAGAGAGGGGGAAGCGGTGAAGAGGGGAAGGAAATGGTGGTACCAGCCGGGTCAGAAAAATGAAGGCCACCGGGGGGCTGTATGCAGAGAAGAAACAATTCTCTGGTGGGCGGCGACGGCTGGGTGTGAAAGAGATAGGTTTAGGGTTTCTCTTCCCCTTTTTTATTTGTCAAAATTGCCCCCCTCTTAAAAATTCAGTGTAGCATGGTATTTATAGGAAAAGTTTTGCTAGGTTTTCAAACTAGTCCCTCAACTTTTCCTTTCCTTCTCTTTTCCTCTTTTTTTTGTAAATTTTAATTTTTCTTATTTTTTTGTATTTTTGAAAGCGAGCAATATCAACATCAACTCAACAAGGAAAATCAGTGATCATAAAATTTACGCGTTAAAAGTTGAACGTGTTCCAAATACCTTTGAAAATTTAAATTCTTTTGAGATGACGTTGAAAATGCTAAAAACGATGCAAATATATCAAAAATGCATTTTTTTGGGTTTTCATTGTTTTTTTTGCTATTTTTGGTTTTTTCTGTAAAATTATAAAAACATGGGTCAAAAATTGGGTAGCAACAGATGCCCCTTCTTTACAATGCTTACGAAGCCAAACTCCTCAATGTTTTGCATAGTAAGCTTTGTAAAGAAAAACTTGTCTTTCTGTCTGCTTAACTTGCTCAATATCCACTCATCTAAAGACCTTGCTCTTTTTCTCTGTTCTCTCTTCCTTCTCTTTTCTTCCTCTTCTCTCTTTCTTTCTTTCTTTCTCTCTCCTTTTTTTTGTTATCTTGAGATCCCATCTGGCGATCTCCTTTTCCCAAAACCAAAGAATGTGTGTAGCTCGGTCAACCTAAAATCCCATATGGAGATTCCCTTTAACCAAAGTTACATGAGATCCCATCTGGCGACCTCATTAAACCAAAACCAAAAGATGTTACGTAACTCGATCAACCTGAAATCCCATCTGGCGATTTCTTTTAACCAAAGCTACATGAGATCCCATCTGGCGACCTCATTAAACCAAAACTAAAAAAATATGTGTAGCTCGGTCAACCTGAAATCCCATCTGGCAATTCCCTTTAACCAAAGCTACATGAGATCCCATCTGGCGACCTCATTAAAGCAAAACTAAAAAAATATGTGTAGCTCGGTCAACCT
>Ga0307517_10012883_pt1 | contig 11419 bp, 6 predicted proteins | sample 23_EM_MG_FD_194515 | JGI IMG/M metagenome (GOLD analysis project Ga0307517, IMG submission 194515) | Populus trichocarpa ectomycorrhiza microbial communities from riparian zone in the Pacific Northwest, United States - 23_EM | ecosystem: Host-associated > Plants > Roots > Unclassified | place... | reverse complement strand
CCTGTACAGTTTCAAATCTTATATTTCAGATTCTTGGGTCAAGCCTACCATTTTGGTCATACCAAAAACCTCACATACGGCATGCCTATTGATCAGGACGACGACAGATGAGCTCACTGAGATCCTTGCAGATGGCCCTATTTCACGTGTGAAGAACTCCAAAGTGAGCATGATGGGAGTCATTGCAAAGGACGAGGTGGATAACGAGGATGCTGGCGGTGTTTTCGAGTTGAACGAGTGGGTGTAGAGAGCTGTAGCGCCCTCAACGTCGCTGCGTTGTGGTCACGAAAAAAACATGCACGTGACTTATTGAGATCACGTGCTCTGGCGAAAATTTTGTAATTTACAATGTAATTTACATTATTTACCCTCGCCAAAAATCGCCCTCGTAATTTACATAATTTTATACCTGGGCTGAGTTTTACACGCAACCCTACAGTGGGGTGGAGCCTCTTTGCCTCGTTGAATCACTGTATAAGCTATTTCGATGATATCCAAGTGGCCGTTGTGGCAGGCCAGGCAGACATGGGAAAGTTCATTCAAGGGCTTATCAAGGATCAACAAATTCTGGCCCTTTCTGGGCAGAATTCCGAACGTTAACGTGTCAATTGGCAATGACATTACAATTTACATAATGATAAAGGGTCACATCTTATGTGAAGAAAAGCAAACAAGAAACACCGCCGTGTTGGTAGGTGTCGCTCGGTTCCTCCCGTATTTCCCGGGTTTAAAATAATCGCCATGTCCGGCCTTCGCAGACGTTTCCTGACGTAAGGTCAGCGCTTCCAGTTCTTTGTCTACTAGTTGTTGTAATCCAACCGATCATTGGCTTTCTGCTGCAGATCAGGGGCAGCCTCACACCGACTTTGCAAAGACTTGCATACGATGAAAGCCCTCATTTATGTTGGCATACCGCCGATCCTCGGTTCACTTTTGGTTCACTTACTACTAATCTAAGATTAAAATGGCACTTTTTTTGACCGCTCTTGACTATTATAGATCCCCGATATTGTCGAGCCCTGGTTCAGCATTAGGAATGGTCTGAGTTTAGCGTCAAGGGCCTCATGTTCTTTCAGATATAAACTCCCCTTCTCTCTCCAAAACCCCTGCCGTTCACTATGGGGTTTACCTCCCGGTTGCCATCTTTGGGTAGACTCTACGTTTCTTCCTTTCTCCTGGCCCTGGCTGGAGCTGGCGCTCAGACAACACTGTCCCCACCTGGCCAACCTTCACATCAAGGTGTTATTGGAGGTTTCGAACTCATTGGCAGCAGTTATGTTAGCGCACAGCAGGTGAGCGTTTTTAACACTTGCGGTGGATTTTGTGCTCATCACGCGACTCCCTAGATATTCGTAGGCACGCCCAACAAGGTATATTTCGTTGATAAGGTTGAGAATAATCCAACCCAAATCAACGGACATCCAGCATGGGCATCTGGTGCGAACAGAAACCGAATATCAAAGTTGCTTGCTGAACATTTTTGCTTTCTTAGAATGGACGTTGGGGGCAAATTCACAACGTGTAATGGACGCTATCACGAATACGTTTTGTGCTGTGAGTTTTGCGACCTATTGTTGAAGACGTCGTTAAAGTCAACGTTCTAGGGTGGAAATGTCCTTGGCAATGGGACATGGTTGAACGTCGGAGGGAACCAGGCCGTCACATACGGCGGGCAGCCTGCGGTCAGTCAGAATGGCGGGGGTCCGTATGACAATCCAGATGGCAGGACATCGTAAGTGGCATATATTTAGTCCGCTTGCTTGTGACCACTCGTGTTCTAAATAAATTCATAGAATTCGGTACGTATCAAAACGTGTACTCATAGATTTGGCGAGCAAAGAACCGATTTATCCTCAGATTACTTACACCATGTGAGGATGGGAATTGTGACTGGTTTTTATCGCCTACACAATCGGAACAACGGTGGTATCCTACATTGTGAGTGATCTATTCTAGGGTCGGAAAATCTTTCCCGATAATTCCAGCATTAATGATTCACTCGAACTCGCAGAGAAACCCTAGAAGATGGCTCTATAATAATTGTGAGAATCATCACCCGGGACCCCAGAGTTATTTTTTGTCTAATGCCGTTCTGTAGATTGGTGGCTGTCGAAATGGAGGTTATGTGAATGGCGCTAGTCAGGACAATCCGACGTATGAGTTCTTCCCGTCCAGGGGATCCTCCATCACGTCTCCTATTCTTCAAAAGACGCTTCCCGCTAATCTCTACCCTCTCACGTGGCTCCTTCCTTCTGGCAAGCTTCTGATCCAGTCGAATTGGGCAACCGTACTCCTTGATTATCAACAGAACCAGGAGACTCCACTCGATAACATACCCGAAGCTGTCAGAGTTTACCCAGCGAGTGCAGGGACAATCATGCTTCCGCTCATCCCTGCGAACAATTATACGGCAACAGTGTTGTTCTGCGGTGGTTCCAATGTCCAACCTGCGACGTACGGCAACTCTTCCCATACTTCCGTCCTCGCGCGCCGTGCTCATCAGCTATTCCAATTCTAGGTGGACATCGCCGAACTTCATTATACCGACTTATCCTGCGTCAGCATCGTGCGTTACTCTGACCCCGGATGTGTCCAGGAGCTACGTGAAGGATGACCCACTGCCCGATGCACGTACAATGGCGAATTTTATTCAGCTCCCCAATGGAAAAGTCTTGAATCTCAATGGCGGCAAACTTGGTGCGCACTATTTTTGATCAATTTGAATTCCTGTTGATTATTCCGTCCAAGGAACGGCTGGATACGGAAACAACAGTTGGGCTATTGGGCATTCATACGGCGACAGCCCTGTGTTGACGCCCGCCATTTATGACCCAGACGCAGCGCAAGGCAGTCGGTGGTCTACAGCTGGGTTGTCAGCCAGCACAGTGCCCCGGATGTATCACTCCTCTGCAACCCTGCTTCCTGATGGTGAGTTTGGTTTGTTGGTGCGTCCGGGATCTCCGAGCTCATACCGAATTTCCTCCATCCAGGATCAGTTCTGGTCTCTGGTTCTAACCCCAATCCTGACTATACCGTTGGTGCCGATGTTGAGTACCCAACGGAGTATCGCACGGAATTGTTCTACCCGTCTTATTTTAACGAGAGACGCCCACAGCCGAGCGGCATCCTTTCGTCCTATAAATATGGTGGACCTCCTTTTAATATTTCACTCGATGCCCAGGACCTTTTTGGCGACGTTAACAATATCAAGACAGCGAAAGTGGTAATCATTCGTTTTGGATTCTCCACTCACTCCATGGTTCGTTTCTGTCGTTGTTTCTGCCGTCAAACGTCGTGCTTATGTTGCTTGTAATGAAGAATATGGGCCAGCGCTACGTCCAACTACAGTCGTCCTATACAGGATACCGGCAGAACAACACCGCTACGCTACATGTAGCCCAACTGCCGCCCAATCCTGCTATCATCGTCCCAGGACCCGCCTTCATATTCGTTGTTGTGAATGGCGTCCCGTCAATCGGGCTACCGGTCATGCTTGGTTCAGGCAACATTGAAAAGCAACCTATTCTTGCTCCTGCCAACCTACCCACTGAAAGCATTGTTGAGGCACCGACCGCGACGGGGTCCTCGTCGGGGTCTCATAGTGCTGCACGTTCTGTTATGCAGGGCTCTGGTACACTTGGATGGACAGTTGCGCCGTGCTCCACCCTTGTTGTCTTGTGCCTTAGCCTTTGGTGATAGTAATGACATTGTTTTTGTGTTCCTTGGTTGACTTTTTTCCATCATTTAAACATTTTTCATTGTTGAACATTTTTCATCGTTCGAACATTTTTCGTCGTTTAAACATTTCACCGTTTGAACACTTCATGTGCAATTTTGTGTGAAACTTTTCTCTCAGACTTTCAGGCTTTTGGAATATTTATCGAACGTTTCAGCTCCTACCTGACTTTTTTCATAATGAAGACTACATGTGCAGACACTGCTATTCAGATACCCACGTACTTACTATTGACTACTGTTATTGTACATACCGCCGTTGTAATACTTGTATTCGCTAAATTTATTTGTTGTCACTTCCTTAAAAATACTGCGCACGTTTGTCCTCTAAAAATGGAGTGGGGTACTAACCTACCGAGATCGATAGTGCGGATACAGTGCTGCACAGAAGGATTGGGGTCGCATTTTACCGGATAAGTGAGGTAATTACCCAGATAAAGTGTATGACAGAAAAAGTACATATCGCGGAGATTAGAGTCGAGGCTCAGGGTAATGACTCAACACAGGGTCAGCCGATCATGATGGGACAGCCGGATTTAGAAGGCCTGTGCCAAGGACCGCATTTCGTATCTTTCCAACGCTCCCCCTCAACGATGCATGAGAATGTCCGTCCTGCGTTTACAAGAGGCTTTAGCAGCCATCATACCCCAGAGACCCCTACAGAATCCACCATCCCCACCCCACAAACCCCAGCCCCGAGGCAACCAAAGGCTATGCACGTAAAGAGGGTTACACTCACCTCAAAGAAGAACTGGTGGATGGGTGCGCTCGCTACATCTCTTGGACTCAGATCATAGCCTTCTAACGTCCTCGTTGCAGTGGAGATGGACCAGGAGGAGGAGGTCCAGGCTCACTACCCCTTCTCGTCATCCGAGGAGACCGCTGTCGACATTCCGCCACCGATGTATAACGAATACAACCATGGAGTCGAAGAGAACCAGAATCAGCACCAGCACTCGCAATACAAGAGGGGCGAGTCGCCGCCGCCGTCGCCCATATACAACCCCCCGCGCCACCCAACCACCATTTTCTCATTCCCAACACCTACCGCTTACTCTGCGCCCCCGAATCCCACTGCCAGTCTCCAACCCTTCGCACACGGATCAGCGTCTGAGCTGTTCAAATGTGTCGTCAAGAAACCCGATGTGGTGCAGCTCGAGATCAATGGGGAAATGCAGTCCAACGCGTCTGATGTCACTGTCCAGTTCCTCGCAGAACTACGTGTATACACCACCCTCGCTCGCCATCGGAATATCTGCGCCTTCCTCGGGTCGTTGGAGAACGTCGGCCTCGTCCTCGCCTACATCGATGGGCGCACACTTTATGATGTTATTATGGAACAACCCAAACTCAACACAAACCAGAAGATTGATTACCATAACCAACTGCTGGATGGCCTCACACACCTGCATTCGTACAGGTTGAGCCACGGGGATCTGTCGCTGCTTAATATCCAGGTGACAAAGCGTACGAACACCGTCAAGCTTCTTGATTTTGGTCGCTCGGTGTCCGCCGACTCTGTGTTCAAATCGCCTGATGAAGAGCCCGTGGACCCTTTCCCGTTCCTTCATCGGAAACATACCGGGAGCTCGGGAACGCCTACGCCTAAACCTTCGGTGAAGTACGAGCAGATTCACCCTGGGACGCGGCCGTTCTCTGCTCCAGAGATCCTCCGGAGAGAGTGCCAGGACCCTCTGCTTGCTGATGCGTATAGCTTTGGGATGATCATGGTGTGTCTTGATCGATGCGAATCCATTGACGTGAAACCTTGGGAACAAGGGAAAGATAAGCTGCCTGCTGATTTATTCGATGGGTGTGATTTATTCGAGGAGAGAGCAAAAGAGTATTTGCGTCGGTGGGATCAAGGAAGGAGGAGGCTCAGCAAGGCAGATATGATTCAGGATGGTAAGCTTTAAACCTGCAGCCTGGTGCTTGCGGTGTTGGCCAATCACGCAACGAAAATGACATGGCGCTCCCGGATTCTGGGGAGGGGTCCTATCGCCGGATTTAAGCCTCCTTCCGGAATCCCGCATCTCCCATCTGGATATGCTTTCCATAGTCTCGTACCAAGATTGAGCCTAATGCTTTCCACGCCAATGACCAGTAACGACCTCCTTTTCTGCATTTATCCCTCCTCCTTCGCCCTCACTACGGTAGTTTGGATATCAGTCCGTCATTCAATCTCCATTCATTCCCCAGCTCAACCACCACTCATTATCTACGACATCATGAATTCTACCTTCACCCGATTACGTCGGCAACCGACAGAAGCCCGACGTTTTGATAACAAGAATACCTGAACACCAATATCCCTATCGCCCCCGGGATACCCAAGCGATAACGGAATGGTCTCGACACAATAATATTCATCTGGGCACGTATCAGGAAGGAAGGATAATTTTCAATATTCTCTTCCTTCGTGTATGTGTTCGTACATTGTACTAATGAACGACCATTCAAGGGTACTTTAATAATATGAGCTTTTGAATTGTAATTTGTTATCGATGCATGTATTTTCATAAATACGAATCTGATGACCATTGTTGTATTTTGTGGGTCCTTGACTGGATGATCGAAAGTGAGACATGGGGCCCATATATTCGATCAGTCAACCTCATACCCTTTGTCTTTAACCAAATCCGAATTGAAGTTTCCCCTCTCTCGACGTCGGCATTTGCGACGTTGTCGGTGTCAAGATCAATGCCGTAGTACTTCGTGTGGCTATTACAGTCGGTCTAGGGCGCATACATTCGACTGGTCAGCCCACATATACTTTCACAACAACATCCTTTCGAACTATAGCCTCTTTTTCCCGCATCGAGGTCGCGGTGGATGACAACGTCGTACCTTATGTCATGGCACACCATTACTCAGTCTAATCGCGCCCATAGGTAAATGCTCATTTTTGTTCCTCGAAAAATCATTTCTAGGTGTATATTTGCCAAGTAGCCAAATATATGAATTCCATCATCGGAACGGGATAACTAACGGGAATTACGGGATGTGGGTTGGACCGCCGGTGGCATTGATGAACAATGGACGGGCCGTGTCCCAGTGCCAAGCTACATAAACAGAACTTCGCCCGCCATTGTGAAAGAAATGATAAAGTGCGTTTACAAAAACAATGGAGCTTGACTCTTTTGATCCAGAAGCAGAACAGCGAGGTGCAGTGGCGTTGAGCTGCGCACAGACCCCTTATTGTTTGTTCGACGAAAATAAGGTGCGAAAAAAAAATTCAACCACATCCAAAACCCTTTTTGGAACCCCCATCACTATCAAAGACTGCCCGCAGGATGAGCGTCTCCTCCATCCTTTCTACCCGTTCCACAGGCTGGAGAATTGATGTCCGTCTCGCCTCACTCATGGACAGCATATTCGCAATAGGTTTCGGTCTCGGCCTCCGTTTTGTCGTCGACACTGTTAGCGACCACGACTTCAAGGTCACTAGCACTCTCGTTGGGCTATGGGAAGGCGTCATTATGCTGCACTTTACGAAGAAAATGCCCAAGTCAAGCGATCCCTTCATAGCATACGGTGTGCGCCTTTTCGTGGATTTTCTCTACACAGAGAGCGTCACCAGGCTCGTCCTTGTTCTGGTGTGGACTGCGCTCGGAATGGTGCTTGCGGACGTCACCCCGGGCATTTGGTACGAAGTTGGACTCAGGCGAGTTTGGAGGCGGTTCCGCCGCGATATCTATACCATGTTACAAATGATACCCACCGTTGCATTCTTCCCCCCCACCCGCACCGTACGCTTTTCACCCTCAAGAGAACCATCAACCATCACAGAGGTCGACGCCGATGCCGACGCAGTTCCACCATCTTCCGTTATCATGACTGAACAAACACCCACGACGAACACCGTTCCAACCACTACTGCGCCGGCAGCCGGAGAAATCCTTAGACGTCGGGTTCCAGGTTATTTCCCCGCAGACTTTTCGGACACCGAGACGGAGCTGGGTTCAGTGCGCCTTGCACCATCCCCAGGCGAAAGGACCAGTCGAAGACTCTCCGTCTACCCCGTAATCCACGACTTCGAAGAGTCTGTTTCCAGCCAGAACGACCTCGACGAGGAGAATCTTTCTTCTGTCTCTTCGGGATCAACAGAGAGACCTGGCGCGTCATCGACTGTTATCGATGCCTCCGTGATTCCAGACATGTACGCAGAAGAGCCATTGGTCGATGTCGCTGCTGCCCCTGTCAAGGATGAGGAAGAGATGAAGACCCCCAAACAGTCCTCCGCGCCGTACATGCCCCCCACCCCATCTGACTCTGCTATGCATCTCTTCCGCCGTCAACCATCCGAAGATCCATTGCTTGTGCGCCCCCCATCAGAATTCATGCCTCAGATTCCTGATTTCTTGGATGAGGCGAATACAGAGGAGTGGGAGAATATTCAACGCCAGGAGGCAACCGAAGAAAAACCGCCTACTCCGCCTGCGAAGGATGCTGCGTACAAACTCAAAGCGCCAATTATCCCTGCCCCTGTACCACCTCAACCTCAACTGCAACGTTCAACTCCCTCTCCTGAAGATGAATCGAAAGGATGGGATATGTTGGATTCACAGTTTATTTCAAATCCCAACGACAGCAACAATAATGCGACTTCTACCGACCCCCAAGTACAAACTTATGACGACGACGATATGTATGGCGACGTTGCGCCAGAGTATAGCACTTTCCCTGCTATGGGGGAGAGCAGCACGACTGAACCGCCTCCTGTACCCACCACTGATTTTACTTCGGGGATTTTTGGGCCTGATACTGATCCTTGGACTGCTGTCGAGGAGGCTGAACATCAGCAGAGAGAGGCTGCAAGGAAGCAACAAGAGGAGGAAGATGCGTTGAAGAAGAAACAAGAAGAAGAAGAAGCGGAGGCGAGGAGGTTGGAGGAGGAGAGGGTCAAGGAGAAGAAGGCCCAGGAGAAAGCCGAGAGATTGAAGAAGGAGGCAAAGGACGATGCGATCCGGAAGAAGAAACGAGAGGAGGATGAGGCAGCGGAGCGAAAGAGAAAGGAGGAGGCGGATGCCGCAGCGGAACGGAAGAGGAAGGAGGAGGAGGAAGCGGAGGAACAACAGAGGAAAGAGGAGGAGAGGAAAAGGAAGGAGGAAGAGCAGAAAAGGGAGGAGGAAGAGCAGAAAAGGAAAGAAGACGAGAAGCGAAGGGAAAAGGAGGCGGCAGAGCAAAAGAAAGAGGAGGAGAAGCAAAGGAAAAAGGAAGAGGCAGAGCAAAAGAAACGGGAAGAGGCAGAGCGTAAGAATCGCGAGGAGGAGGAGAAGGCTGCGGCGAAAGCGAAGAAACTTGCTAAGGAGGTGGAAGCGAAGCGTCTAAAGGAGGAGGCGGCGGAGAAGAAGAGGTTGGAGGAGGAGGCTGACGCTCTTGCCGCTGCTGTTGCTCAAGCCATCGCAGAAGAGGAAGAGAGGAAGAAAGAGGAAGAGGCTGAAGCGAAGAAACTCCAAGAAGAATCCGAAGCGGCCAGAGTAAGGGCAGTGGAGAAGGAGAAGCAGATCAAGGCACAAGAGGAGGCAAACCAGGGACAAGAAGCAGAAGAAAGGGGGCGAACTGAGGTTACACAAACTGAGCCAATACCACCGTCTGAAACTCGGCCACCAAACGACGCAGAGCAGGATCCAGAGAAAGACCTTCCCCCTCAACCACTTGAGAGTCAAGCAGATGGAGAGTCGACTACGAGTGAAGCTAGCGGCGCCCCTTCTAATGAACCGTCGGACAGGCTCGACAGAATGTTGTTGCTCCGAGCGCAAATGGTGCAAATGGAGGGTCGCCTGAACGACCTCACAAGCCCAGACTCGGATCAGGAGATAAAGCAAACTGAGAAGATTCTAAGAAAGATGAGGCGACAGGCAGAGAGACGATATGCAGCAGGTATTGTCTATGTCCCTTCACCGATTATTTATTTTTAACGTTTGAGCCAGGGATTTCTGTTGCCCAACATTTGGATGACCGGGATGAGGACGATACGGTTTCGCTGGAAGGAGTGCACCCCAAAACCTCGGAGAAGAAAATCGAGGAAAAAATCGAAGCGCTCCTTTCTCCCGATGCCAGGTCATTATTTGTCAAAATCGTAGTGGCTAAAAGGGCGGCCGACGCCAAAAAACAGAAAGTAAACGTGGTGATGCTTCTGGACAGGTACGCGTCTGGTTCGCTCCACCTCAGTCATGGTTCATTCCAAAAATTTACAGGTACAATCTTGCTCTATACACGTCGGAAAATGCAGCCAACAAAAAAATTTCAATTGTGGATATTCCAGAAGAACATTTCGCGGAATGGCTAACTGGGTACCGTACCTTGTCGACAAGAAGAGCGGAACCTGACAAGGAACCTGTAAACTTTTCCGTTTGGGGCTAAATTTGGGATTTTTCTAATCATGACTCTCGCCTTATTCTCATTCTAGTTGTATTATATTATAGATTAGCTTTCCAAGAACCTCGTCTTGCTATAATTGTTGTAATACCTCTTTCTTGGTGGCCTAAACTTAGCGGGCGTTCGAGAATCCTCCGTTGGAGATGCTCTCAGATAAGCCTCCCAAGCAACCGTCTGCCTCAGTTTTATTGGCAGTAAGAGTAATAACGACCTCTCCTCCTAAACGGAAGGCATTGAGGTGGCAGCGAAAAGAGGAGGGAGCACCATGGATTGATGGTGACGGTTGTAACATATGCAGCCGTTCCGGCCGGAATCGTTTTCTGGACTGATTGTCATTGGGGGGCCAAGTTGACAGTATGTAGTGACAGTGGTGCTACAGTAATGTTCAAGAACGAATTGTGAATCGTATACTTGGGAGTGAAGGTCGATAGGATAAGGAGCTATGTCGTCGATGGGATTGAACAGATTTACATAAACCCGAAACGCAATCAATAACCTTCACGATTCACATAGGCAATGGAAAGCCAGGATTAAAATTCAAATACAACGTCAGAGATATGCTTGTTCGGTATGAATATTTCCGCTTTGCCCGTTGTAACCCATCTAACTCATTTCGATGTCAGCTACAATCTCCTTCCATACACCATGATAAGAGAATTTCATATGTCCGTATCCCAGAGGAAGATTTTGCACAATATTTCCTGGATTACCGTGCGTAGGTGACAAGGGTAGATGAAGAGGAAGACGGGGGACAATGGACATTGGTCACAATACATGCACTGATAGTTCACATCGATGTTGAACCCTTGTTGTATAGTTCCCTGAGTCATCATTCCGTGCCGTTTAACATTTATTGTAAGTACATTGCCCTTATTCCACGACTGTAAATGTCTTTACCGTGGCCTGGAAACCACCAGCCTTAGACGCGAGGGTGATCACGATATCACCCCAAGTCGGAAAGCATGTTTATGTCCCTCGCTCACCAATTACTTATCTTTTACATAACCCCTAAGAAGACTCTCCGTCTGCCCCGGAATACACGACTTGGAACAGTCTGTTTCCAGGCAGAACGACCCCCCAAACAGTCCTCTGCACCGTATTACATACCGCCCACCCATCTGACTCTACTATGCATCTCTTCCGCCGTCAACCATCCGAAGATCCATTGCTTGTGCGCCCCCCATCAGAACTCATGCCTCAGATTCCTGATTTCTTGGATGAGGCGAATACCGAGGATTGGGAGAAGATCCAACGTCAGGAAGCAACTGAAGAGAAGCTACCTACTCCGCCTGCAAAGGATGCT
>Ga0307517_10012882_pt1 | contig 11420 bp, 10 predicted proteins | sample 23_EM_MG_FD_194515 | JGI IMG/M metagenome (GOLD analysis project Ga0307517, IMG submission 194515) | Populus trichocarpa ectomycorrhiza microbial communities from riparian zone in the Pacific Northwest, United States - 23_EM | ecosystem: Host-associated > Plants > Roots > Unclassified | place... | reverse complement strand
ATTGATGGATATAAGGAAACTAGGCTTCAGATTCTATATATTAGTTAAGCAAGTATATCTAAGTATATTTAGTGGTTGAAAAAGGATTTGTTAGATATAATTAAATGCAATAACCATCTAATCTAATGAGAAATTATTATTTTGGAAAGCTCTACAAAGTACAGCTTGACTTCTAAAACCCTTCAGAATAATCTCATAACTGAATATTAGTTCAAATAATTCATAATTGCAATTTGAAGATAGTAACGTCAACCACTGGGAAGTGTCACAGCACCTAGAAGTGTCACACATGGCAACCATGACAACCACAACTAAAAAATGCAACAACTCAACCAATTCTTAACCAAATTGGACCAAACAAGGTGATATCAATTGAGAAAAGGGAGGAGAGCTAATTTAGGCTTGAAAATTAAAAAAAGAAAATTCCTCAGTAAGAGATACCAGAAAAAAGAGAGAAAAAGTACATAAAACTGCAAGAAAGAAGATAGGACAAGCTAAGATACAGGAGCATGCAAGTCCATTTGTAAAGTGGATGGAGGTAATCTGCTACTGGCAGAGAAAATATTTGAGATAATAGTTGGCCACGATTGAAGTCTGAAGTGTGCTGAAACTCCTGGGAAATAGGTTAATTTAAAGGTAAAACTATAAAAATGTTAGAAAGACACTTAGCGGTTAGGAGAGACAACTCGAAGGATAAAAAGTGAAATACAGGTGTGGCGTAAGATTAATGTACTCAGAATATTATGATTGATCAACATTTGCAATAATTTAGTAGTAGCAAAGCTGCTGTTATTCTATTTTTGATATATTATAATACAAGAAGTTCTATTACATATTTCCCAACTACAAGTTGTTTAGTAACCGAAAAATCACTTACTCATTATCTGGGAATATATCTTAATCATATTGACAAAACAAATACTTCTATCATCACCCTTTTGGCAATATAGTTGGATAGTTAAACTATTTACTGTACATACTTAGTACTTTCTAGTAAAGTACATAGCAGTAACTATAGTTTTTATATAAAAATAGATACAATAGCAAAGATTATATTACTAGGAATAGGCTTATATTTAATACCTATTTCTCAATAATATTTAATATAGAATTATTAAAGTGAGTAGAATAATATATATGTAAAATTAAAATACTAGACAAAATGGTATAAATTATGTAAATGTTTAAATATCTGAGGTTAACTAAACTCTTGAGGGTTTGGATTTTTACTACAATATAACTAGGAAAAGTTATAGTATGATTGGAAAGGTTTCAGTGCTGAAATATTAGATCTGTTGTAGTAATCAGATAAATTTTAAATTATACTTACCGTAAACCTTTTTGCTTTGAATTAGGAGCAATAAATTAAGTACAAATGAATTTATTTTTCACTGGAATTGTAGATATGGATTATCTTATTATTCTTGACTAATTTGCAGTACAGAGGCCATTGCTTAGAATAGTATCCACAAGAGAACTTCTTATATTATTACCCATTAAACATATGATAACACCAGCTTCACTACTATTAAGATATAACAAATCCTTATTAATCATGATACCCTCAGTACACTGACCTTGGGCCATACCTGTAGTTCACTCCTTATGCCCTGAGCTGTCTCTCTTAACTTCCGCAAGTCTTTCTAACATTTTTATAGTTTTACCATTAAATTAACCTATTTCCCAGGGGTTTCAGCACACTTCAGACTTCAATCGTGGCCAACTATTATCTCCAATATTTTCTCTGCCAGTAGCAGATTACCTCCATCCAGTTTGTAAATGGTTCTGCATGCTACTGTATCTTTGCTTGTCCTATCTTCTTTCTTGCAGTTTTATATACTTTTTCTCTCTTTTTTCTGGTATCTCTTACTGAGGAATTTTTTTTTTTTAATTTTCAAGCCTAAATTAACTCTCCTCTCTTTTCTCAATTGATATCACCTTGTTTGGTCCAATTTGGTTAAGAATTGGTTGAGTTGTTGCATTTTTTAGTTGTGGTTGTCATGGTTGTCATGTGTGACACTTCTAGGTGCTGTGACACTTCCTGGTGGTTGACGTTATAGTAATTCTTTTATAGTTTTTACTGGTTGGATAATAATCAAAGTATACATTATGCAAAACTTGTTTATTTAGCTTTAAACTTTCTATACTTACTTGATATATTATAATAAAGGGTATTCCAAAGAACTGAGTTGATTGACCAACTATATGTAGAGATATTACATGGTAAAATTGACACCATTTGTATGTACTTTATGTGTAGTTTTCCATCTCTCTTTTAACAACTATTCCTTTGAAAATCAAGTATAAAGTAAATTAAAACTGGATTAATCTTAATATATAAGACTTATACTATGCTTCTATGTATTTTAAAATGTCCTTGATGCAGGGGTTTCAACCCTATACCCCTTGGAGCAAATACTATTCATTTGTGAAATAGGCTATCTTAAAACCATTATAGCAGAGGAATCTTTTATGACAAGAAAATGAAAACTATATTTTCAGATTCTCTATATTTTAAAGTACTTATAGCTAGATTTTCAAAGTAGTATCTCTATTATTAATTGTGATAATCAAATGTAAGTTTGATTTTTCAGTGGTTGCTATGGGTGAGCGGGATCCAGGTCCTGATCGGGTTCCCCGTAAATGACGTTAGATATGTACGAGTATCATACTTCCACAACTCCACCACGTTCACTGCGCCATGCAAAACCCCACAGAACCTCTACCGGTACTTTCGCAGCAGAAATTAATTCATTAGTGTCATACTGGGTAATATCATAACCCCCCGCTTCTCCTATGCTTGACACGCAAGCTTTAACCCCTATTCCTTCTTGACCAAGTATTCTATACGATACGATAAAATATATTATGTTTAAGCACCATAGAGTAGCCTCACTCACAACCCCCCACGCCCAAAGATAAAAAAGGTCCATCCCCCCACTAGGATAATTATTCACTCGCATGCATCGTGTCAATGCGACCCATCACCCCTCCTTCAAAAGAAAAAGAAAGAAAGACTCCCCTCCTAATAGAAAAACCCAGTCAAACGGATGGATGGGTGGATGGGAGATGACCACATGTCGGGAATTCATCCAACAGCATCGAGTCCACTTTCCAAACGGAGTAGATCAGTGTCCCCAACGGGGCAGTCCGTCCGTCTTGAGCTAGGACGAGGACGGACGACTTTTTGTCGTCCCGTCCCGTCCTCCAGCCAAATTGCCCGGGCATTCAGAGTGAAGGACGTCGGGCCCCGCAGTCCCCCGCAGTCCCCGCCGGGATATTACCCCTGTAATGTCTCAGTTCGGCTTTTTTGATTCATTGAGTCAGAATATGAGCCCACCCTGCGCACCACTCAGAATACCCGTAGTCACTAGATCTAGTCGTCCCGTCCGTCCAAGACGGGGTGGGGACGACGAAGGACGAGACTGTCTCGTCTTTGGACGGGACGGACTGCCTTAGCGCCGTCCTGGACGGGGTGGACGGTCGTCGACTACAGACACGCGAAATTGCGCAATGAGAAAAATACTGTATCCAAACAAGTTGGGGAATTAAAAATTAAAAAGTAAAAATTAAAAAAAGAGGTGCTCGAGCCGCCCGCCAGGGGTGGTAGTCGGACTGCCGTCGACGCCCGTCGGACGGTGGTCGTCCTCGTCCAGACGACCTTGGCGTCGCCCCGTCCGGACGAGGACGACTGGGAGGGCTGCCCGTAGTTGGGCTGTTGCTATGACCGGGGACTCCGCAATGCTCCGAATTGGGCGGAGTTCTGGAGTGTTAAGTTGGGTATACCGGGAACCGTACTAACGTCAAAATCCCAAACGGTTTCTTGTGATGCGAAATCCTCCAGGGGAATTGACATACCGAATAGCTATTGTAAATAACATGGGGTTAAGATAGGAAAAATAGTTGAGGTCAAACTTTGTACTAAATTATTGTCCCCAGTGGAACTTGTGGTTTTTATCCGATAACTTACCCCATCTTCTATTTTGAACAATGAATGACTTTCCTTCCCCTCGCGATTCGTTTCCAATATCTCATTAACTTATTCTCCCTCTTTGTAACTCAATGGGAGCCATGAATACCACATGGCTAATTGGACCTTGCAGTCATCTAATACGCGAGTCCAGTTGATATTAGAATCCAGGGATCATTATAAAGTGAATAGGCTATGATCGGTAGAGAGTATTGCCATCCTTATTCTTTTCTGTGCTGCCAGCAGCGTCCTATATATACACAAAACTCTCATACAGGAAATACTCTTCTTCGCAATCATTCTCCCATCTTCCATCATCCTCAATCGTCCAACATCTTCCATCACCCAATCCCTTGATCCGTTTCAACTACTTACAGAGTTTTCCTAGTTTCTTTATCTCGAACCTTCCTGATACCTCTCCTCGTTTTGCTAACACTATAGTGTGACTTTCGGTTGTTCCATCTTCCCACTAACCTTAGCCTCAAACCTAACCATTTCCCCAAACACGCCATTGCTTCACCTTCCATAGTTTCCAACAATCTCCAAACGAAAACTCTCCTTATCCTAACCTCCGGTGTAGTAACAGTGTCGCAGATATGGAACCTTCGTGAATATTCTAACACGCCCCCTCACGAAGAGTTCCATGATGTTTGGCTACCCTTCCTATCATTCCTATCGCCGTACTGTGTTTTTCGTGTGTGGTACGTGGGAGGGCCTTCGTCATGATGTCGGCTATCATATTGGTAGTGGGGCAGTATTCAAGGTAAATCTTCTTTCCCATAACAAGTTCGCGAACAAAGTGATACTGAATGTCGATGTGTTTGGTTCGGGCATGATATTCTGGGATACGAGCTAATGCCAGCGCTCCCTGGTTGTCTCCGTACAGTCTGGATATCTGATCAATATGTGCAAGCGCTCCGAGTTCCTGGAAAAGCTCTTGAAGCCATATCATTTCCTTCGAAGCTTGAGTCATAGCCATATACTCCGCTTCGGTGGTCGACAGTGCAATTGAAGTCTGTTTCTTGCTGGCCCAGGAAACCGCGCCCCTATTTAAGAGAAAAACAAATCCTCCTACCGACTTCCGATCCTGCCCAGAACCCCAGTCGGCATCCGAATATGTGCCGCTCTCATTACTCGATCCGTATTGTATTTTCAGTTCACGAGTCCCAACGAGGTAACGAAAAATCCTTTTGACCGCTACCCAGTGTTCAGGTTCCGGAGAATGATTGAACTGGCTAACTAATCCAACCGCATAGGCAATATCGGGTCGTGTGCCTAGCATGGCATACATAAGCGATCCCACGGCAGACTGGTAGACCTCGAAGTCTAGGAGTTGGGATTTGGGATCGGCTGTCGTGACTTTGGAATTCGAGACCAAGCAGGTATTAGGATCAAGGGGTGTTAAGCTGGGGCGGGCATCTTGCATGCCATGACGATTGAGAATTTTGTCAATATACTTCGTTTGATCAAGGGTAAGTAGCCGCTGACTTCTGTTCCGTGAGATATCTAGTCCGAGATATGTCGTGAGCTCGCCTAGGTTACTCATCTCGAATGTGTTTTTAAGAGCTGCCTTAATCCACTCAATTTGCTCTACCTCAGCTGCGGCTAGAACAAGATCGTCAACATACACCAGTACCAAAACTCTCCGTTCGTAGTGAACGTAGAGGCTATAGTCCTGGGTACTTCGAATAAACCCATGAGCCAGAAAGAAATCGTGTATCTTTTGGTACCATGTGCAAGGTGACTGGCGTAGTCCATAAATTGCCTTAACAAGACGGCAAACCATACCCTGGGGTATCTTCTCCTCAAGTCCTTCGGGACACTCCATGTATATTTCCTCCTCGAGTACACCATTCAAAAAAGCTGTTTTAACATCCATCGTATGTAACTCCCAATCGTTTTCTGCCACCAAGGCTAGTTGGACGCGGAGGGTCGTGAACTTTGCCACCAGGGCAAAGGTTTCCGTAAAGTCAATACCTGGCTTCTGAGAGAATCCCTTCGCTACGAGACGAACTTTGAACCTTCCATCTCCTTTTCTCACGAATAGCCATCTGCAGCCAACAATGTTCCTCTCCGGTGGTGACTTCGCTACCACCCATGTCCCATTCTTCTGGAGCGATTCGACTTCACTCTCCCACGCAGCTTTCCATTCTCGTCTGTTCTCTCCTGCCAGGGCTTCCTGTAAGCTAACTGGTTCCTCTGCCACTGCCATATAGGCCTGTCCTGCAGCTGGGCGAAATATCTCCTTCGTGGTGAGTCTCGGTCGGAGTCTTCGAGACTCATACGTAGTTGTTGTTTCTGGTGTCGTAGGCAGTACTTGTACAGGTAATTGTCGGACAACAATAGTGTCTTTGTCGTATGCATGTGGAGCGGTATTTACTTCGTCGGGATCAATCGGTGGTAGTGTCTCGCCTGGAGATTCTTCATCCTCTTCCTCACTTGGTGTCTTTCCTCGTTCCCAGCTCGCTTCGTACTCTATCTGTCTGTCCTGCTCGTTGGTACCTGCTGATAGCTTGTCAGGTTCCTGTTCCGCCGTGGTGCCCGGTACTGTGTGTGGTGTTAATTCCTGCCCTGTTTCATCAAAGACAATATCACGAGTTAGTAGAACCTGCTTCGTGTCCTCATCATAAACCTGATATACTCGACTCCCGCTCTCCTCCCTATACCCTATCATTCAACACCTTTGTCCTTTGGGGTCGACCTTCCTTCGTGTCTGGGAGGGAATATGCCTATAGGCAATACAACCAAAAACTCGTAAGTGGGCGATTGATGGTTGAGATCCAAACCAGATCTCAAAAGGAGTTTTATTTTCGTGCGCATTGGATGGTAGGCGATTAATGATATGTACTGCGGTCAGAGCCGCAAACCCCCAAAACTCCTTTCCTAATCCTGACCCGAATAACATGCATCTAACCATATCCATGATAGTGCGATTAGCCCGTTCGGCAATACCGTTATGTTCTGGGGTATAAGGTGTCGTCATCCTTTGCGTAATGCCTTGCTCTGCGAGATAACTCCTAAAGGTATTTCCTGTGTACTCTCCTCCTCTATCGCATCGCAGTGACTTTATCTTCTTTCCAGTCTCCCGTTCAACCCTTGCCTTATACTGCATGAACCTATCAAACACCGCGGACTTCTGCATGAGAAGTGAAATTGCGACTTGCCCCGACCATTCGTGAATAAATGTGGCAAAATACCGTTCTCCCATAAGGCCAGTCGTGGCTATCGGCCCACACACATCCGAATGGATAGTGTGCAATAGCTCCCTGCTCTTGCTCCGTTCTCCGGTAAGCTGTTCCCTGCCCTGCTTGCCTTCTGCACATATCCCACAAATCCCTTCGTCCCGATTGCTGTCTTCCCCTAAGTCGAAACCAGTTACTGACTTTGCAATTTGTATAGCTGCTTGGTGATTGAGACTTCGGTGTGCGATCCGCTGGTGCCAAACTTCCCTCGTTGTATGATCCTTCGGTTTGGAGAGTCCGGCTAACGCTATTTCTTGTAGCCCTCTAACGAAATACATATTCCCTTCCCGCTGGCCGATTACCCTTGCGGTGTTTCGTTTACTGACTGAGCACCCGGTGCTTGTAAACTCGACTTGGAATCCTTGATCGACAATACTAGCAACACTGATGAGGTTGCTACCGATATCTGGTACGTAGAGTACCCCTGAGAGTGAGATGATTCCGGAAGGTGTTTGGAGCCGAATGTTACCTTGACCAATAGCATTGATCTCGTTTCCGTTTCCTATAGTAATTGATGTTGGAATTATGCTGATATAGTCTTCCAGCAACTCGCGTCGAGCGGTAAGGTGCCTCGATGCACCTGAGTCGATAATCCAATCGGCCTTACCTATCTCCGGCTTTGTATATCCCATGAAGGCTAAATGTCCCTCCCTGGAGCTCTTTTGTAAGTCTCCCTTCCTCTTATAGCACTCATTCTTCCAATGTCCCTCCTTGTTGCAATAGTGGCAGCGTCCGCTTAGCACCCCTTGCCCTAGTGCTCCTCGCCGTGTGCCCCCACCTGAAGGACCACCCCTAATTCCTCTTCCGAAACCTCTGTTTCCACACCGAGTATTCCCCCTCCCCCTATCACCACTTGGGCGAGAGCTAGAGCCTGCCGTGAATGCAGAAAGTGGTTCGCCGGTATGCTGGGTGGTGGTGCTGCGAGCAGCCTGCCTGCGTGTGGCTTCCTGAAGGAGTCTCCCAGTGAGAAAGTCGAAGGTAATACTATCAGCTCTTGATTGTACAGCCATGATTAACGGTTCATAAGACTCGGGGAGCGATAGACTAAGCATCGAGACTAGGTCACTATCGGGGATACCAACGCCATTTGGTGACAGGTTCGCAACCTGGGTAGAGAGTTCTTTGAATGTATTGACGTGGGCTGACATGTCCTGTCCTTCTTTTAGGTGTAGGCTCCAGAGTTTCTGCATCAGGACCATTCGCCCATTCGATCCTATACCTTGGTGTACTTTCGCCAGCGCTTCCCAGGCCTCCTTTGCACTCGTGGCTGCTTGGATGTGTGGGATCTGCGAGTCACGGATGTTGAGCGATATAATAGTAAACGCTTGGTCATCGATTCTGTCTGTGGTTTCCTGGCTAGCCTGAGCAGTCGTATCATCAGCAGTAGGAGCTTCTAAAGCACGGGCAAGACCCTTCTCCTTCAGAATACGAAGTACTCGAAACTTCCAGGCCACATAGTTACTCTTCCCTGTGGCCATGGATCCATCTAGCCTTTCGATCGAATGAATGAGGGAGGTAAAGGGATTTGGATAGGCTGGCGTGGGAGTGCTTGTTGTTGGAGTAGCAGGAGTACTGGCAGCAGCTGCTGCTGATCGTGTTGTCGCCATAGTCTGAAGTTCAAGTGGGAAACAAAGATAATATTATAAAGAAATAGGAAAGATAGAAGTCTATTGAGCTGCGCGATCCGGGCTCATAACCTAAAGTGAATAGGCTATGATCGGTAGAGAGTATTGCCGTCCTTATTCTTTTCTGTGCTGCCAGCAGCGTCCTATATATACACAAAACTCTCATACAGGAAATACTCTTCTTCGCAATCATTCTCCCATCTTCCATCATCCTCAATCGTCCAACATCTTCCATCACCCAATCCCTTGATCCGTTTCAACTACTTACAGAGTTTTCCTAGTTTCTTTATCTCGAACCTTCCTGATACCTCTCCTCGTTTTGCTAACACTATAGTGTGACTTTCGGTTGTTCCATCTTCCCACTAACCTTAGCCTCAAACCTAACCATTTCCCCAAACACGCCATTGCTTCACCTTCCATAGTTTCCCACAATCTCCAAACGAAAACTCTCCTTATCCTAACCTCCGGTGTAGTAACAGTGTCGCAGATATGGAACCTTCGTGAATATTCTAACACATTATCCTGCGCTCGAACCCACTAGCACCCACAGTTTCCTATATTTCATCGCCGTTACCGGTATCCACCGACAGTCCCCCGCCGTCGCCTACTGTCCCCGGTCGTCATTCAAAGTCCCCTGTCGTCCCCCACCGTCCCCTGCCGTTTACTCTAATTCCAGCACTCCGCCCCCAGTCCTCATGCACCCCCACACATTATTGTCTCAGGTTGCCGGGCCCGTGGTCCTAGGTAATAACGGCCGTCTTTAGATTTTGCGGACGGGGAGGGGACATTTTCCGCCGTCCCATCCGGTCCAGGGGTCTTGGCAGTCCGTCCTCCGGGCCCTGTCGGGCCCCTGGACGGTTGGGAACACTGGAGTAGATCAGAAGCTTAGCAAGTTAGCGCAGACAGGCGGGCAGGGAGGGAGGCAGGGATACCTGGATATCTGCGATCAAGGTGAAACAAACAAGATCTCTCATGTGGTTGGTACAAGTACCACAGATCCCACCACCTTCGTTATTTTTTTCCAATTACCAGGAATAAACACACCCCGGTGACGAAAAACAAATTTCACGGGAATAGTTGAAATAACGTCCATCATACCTGTATTAACAGAACTAGTTCATCTCATAAGAATGGTGAAAAAAAGTTCAGAGAAGAGGAGATACCGGAAAAAACCACACAAGCCCACCATCCGTACACATGAAAGAAAACCCCCCGAAACCCCCATTTTCCATCATTACCATGATCCACAAAAGGAAAGGAAAAAACAACCCATCTAAGAAAACTCGAGACAGCTCCCCTAGACTCGATTAATCGTCCTCATCAGAGAAGACCTCCTCACCCCTCTTTCTCCTAGCCATACGCTCCTTCTTCTTCTTGCGGAGTTCAGAGGAACTGAGCTTCTTCTTCTTCTTCTTACCACCCTCAACCTTGTTACCCATGGCATCGAAGACATCCTCATAACCTGCCTTATCCTCGATACTAGGACAAGCACCTTGACCCTGAACCCAATTATGTTCAGAAGGTGTCATTTTTCCGCCAAGAACAGACCAACTATTAAACATGTTAGCTTTCGACCAATAACTTGCAGACACCAGCCAGGAACAAAACTTACACTTCCTTAGTGAGATCCTTCGTAAGCTCTTCGCTGTGGGTAATGATGACCACCCTGGAACGCCTTGAGAGCACAGGACAAAGCACCAAGCGAATCTCTATCAAGATAATTGGTGGGCTCGTCAAGAACGATAAGGTGGGGACGTTGCCATGTCGAAGCGGTAAGACAGACCTTGACACGCTGACCACCAGGGAGACCCTTCATGTGAGAATGAGAGACAAGCTCAGCGTCGAGACCAAACTGAGCACAGTGGGCCTCAATTTCCTCACGGATGAGGTGACGAAACTGACCAGCCTTGATAGACTCGGCACGATGGACCTCAGCAACCATCTTGGCGTGTGAGGCGATGAGCTCGGTGCTAATAAAAATAGGCTATGTTCGGTAGAGAGTCTTGCGGTCCTTATTCTTCTTGTGCTGCCAGCAGCGTCCTATATATACACAAAACTCTCTTACAAGTAACACTCATCTTCGCCATCATTCAAGTCTGTTCTTCCATCACCGTCTCTTGCTTTCCAAACCACACCCTCAACTTTCCTACAGCCTTCGTCCTTCAATCCCTTGGCCCGTTTCAACTACTGACAGACTTTTCCTAAACGCTCCTTTTCAAACTTTCCTGATACCCTCGCCTGTTCCGCTATCATCAAAGTGTGACACTCGTTCGTTCCACCCTCTAGCTAACACTAGTTCCAAACCTTTAGTACCCCTAGTCTAATTTGTGAATCTTCCCAAAACATCTCCTATGCACCTAACCGTTCGCTCATACATGCCATTGCTTCAACTTCCATACTTTCCAACAATCTTCAAACCAAAACTCTCCTTATCCTAACTTTGGTGTAGTAACGGCGTCACAGATATGGAACCCTCGTGAATATTTTAACAGGTACGAGGGATCCAGGCATTGTCGGAGGTAGACATAACAATCCACTTCTCTCCCTTCTGCTCGACGTTCTCCCCAAGAGTGAACGAGCACT
>Ga0307517_10012881_pt1 | contig 11421 bp, 14 predicted proteins | sample 23_EM_MG_FD_194515 | JGI IMG/M metagenome (GOLD analysis project Ga0307517, IMG submission 194515) | Populus trichocarpa ectomycorrhiza microbial communities from riparian zone in the Pacific Northwest, United States - 23_EM | ecosystem: Host-associated > Plants > Roots > Unclassified | place... | reverse complement strand
GAAGTAATTAGGGGGTGTTTGGCCAGCCAATTCTGATCTCAAATTGTGATTTCAGATCAGAATTGAGAGGCCAAACACCTCTTAGATTTCAACCTGCCATTTGTTTAGTCAGAGAATATCACTCGTAAGAATAAGTGGGGCCCTGCACAGGGGCAAGAGTGAGGGACAAGAAGACTGGGGCCCGTCTAGGCAATCAGCGGGGAAAGTAAAATACCCGCCCCGCCCCACAGCCCGGCCAGGGCCCCGTGTCATACGGGGTGGGGAGGAACGGCAAAGAGTTGACCCCGGGCCGGAGTAACGGCGGGGTCACAAAGTGAAAACCCGCCCCGCCCCGCCCCGTAACGCACACTACCCACGTTGCCGCTCCGCACCTAAAGCTGTGGCCGTTCCAAGCCCCTCGCCCTAGGCCACATTGAATGGCAAGTTCCCGGAGCTGCTGTACTACATATTCTGTTGTGAATGGTAGTTGCTCGTGGCGTCCAATGCAGAACAGGGGAGCGTGTGGAGGGCGGTGGGCGTCAATTTGGATCAGGTTCTTCATTGCCATGACGGGGCAGCCAGCGTCCTGGCTGGCTGCAATGGTGAGTTTGATTCCGTGCCTAAAGGGGTCAGTTTTTGAAGCCGGTAGGGAGAGTTCAAGGTGGGCTCCGTCAGCAATAAGGCGGATGCTACTCTTGGTTAGGAACCAATTGCGGAATGTACTCCTGCTATCCAAGTCATTTTTCCGGTAAGTAAATTCTCAAAACCTTTAGAAGCCAGCAAAGGCCAGGCTAAAAGCCGCTCGGATGACCAAGTCGTCATAGCTTGTATTTTCCAGTTTGTTGACTATTGCGAGTAGGTAGAGGCGGGTTAGCGGGGTGCGTTGTCTGCGATCTGGCTCCTGGTGATCACGGTTGATCCCTTGAAGTGTGCGTTCCAATCGCCGGTCGGTAAAGGCTGTACATTCGATACCGAGGTCCAGCTGGAAGGACTTAATGCCACAGAGGTATAACTTCATTGTTTGGACTTTAACTGTACCTGCTAATGTGCATAGCCTTTCAATTAACCAGGTTGCTTTCACGGGAAAGCATGCTCCATTCGGGTGCCTGTAGCCAGAGAGTTCACAGAACAGGGTAAAGCGTGATCGTGGGGTGTTATAGTTTTGCCTTGTGGCGGGTGCGAGGCCCCGCCAGAGATAGTAGGCCGCTATAGCCGAGAGTTCCGTTTGTTGCACGTCAAGAACCCACGCTCTCGGAGGCTGCATCTGGGGTTTACTAACTGTAGTGCCAGGTTAGTTATTCTCTCGTAGTCAAATCTTGTGAGCGCATGTGCCAGTCCGTTCTCGTGTGCAGGTATCCATCTTGGTTCGATCTCCAGATCGTAATTTGCTGCTAGGAGTAAGCATCGGCGGAGTACATCCATTCACCTGCCTCTCATAGTTAAGTTTTCAAGCCCGTACACAACCGCCCTGTTGTCGATATGCATCAGCACCTTCGTTTCTCGCCACCTTTCGCCCCAGTACAACAGCGCTTGCTCTACAGCGCGTAATTCCTTGGTATTAAGTGCTCGTTCGCCCAGGCCAAATATCTCAGAAGTGCTATTGAAAATGCGGACCCCGGCCGTGGGTATGTGTATTCCTGTTCTGTGCTGGTTCAGGTGGGGTCCTTGTGGGTGAACTGTCGGGGTCATGATAGTATGCCCCCAGCCCCTTTGTGCCGGCGGCGTCCGACCATAGGTAAACTCTCTCGCGGTGTTCTTGGGTGATTGACCTCTCCGGCGCCGCTTCGAGAATCTTTCCCCACCATCTCAAATCTTTTCATACTTCCATGGATAGACGTCGGCGGCATTGTGGGCCTCGCGCCGGGAAATAAATCTTCATGTTGTAGAGACGCCGTAAGAATGTCCTTCCCCGTGGTGTGAGTATTGCTGCGAAGTTGAGGTACCCGGTAAGTGCTTGGAGTTCGGGCTGCGAGAGTGAGTTCTGATTTGAGGCTAGTTGGATTATGGCACCGGCTTTCCATAGTTTCTTCGCTGGTACTCTAATTACGATTTTTCCCGTGTCTATTTCGACTCCGCCAACGCCTACGGTAGTTCCCTCCTCACTTATGGACTCTTTGATTGATAGACCCACTGTTCCGCACAATTCTGCAAACCGTTTTCCGTAGGCATCCGGGTTCCCGTGTGGGGGCAGGATAGCTAAAAAGTCGTCCAGGTAGTGCACGATCTCTCCCCGTATTCCTCTGCTCTGGAGGTCATGCGCAACTATGCAGTGGAAGACTGCGGCGAATAAATTGAAAAGGTATGCTGGAGTGCCCAGGCCAAAGGGCAGGAAATGTTCTGCGTAGTATCTTCCCTGCCATTCTAATCCAAGGAGTGGGGACTCCGCTGGGCTGATTGGGATGTGACGGAATGCGTTCTCGAAATCTCGCTTCACCAGGATAGAGCCTCTACCTAATCTCTGAATGGATGAGATTGCTTCGCTAATCCTGCTATAGACAATCGTGCCGTATTCCTCAGGTATCCCGCTGTTGATGGAGAGTGAGTCATTGGCGGGGAACGATAAGTGGTGGATTCTTCGCTTTGAGCCATCCGATTTGTCAGTTAGTCCGAGTGGTGACGAGGTCAAGTGTTATGGTAGTGTGCTGTAGCTCTCGTGGCATTCTAGTCGGTTCATTGCGACCTCCTTCTGGATTTCTCTAGTTACTGTGGCTGAGTTGTCTAATGCGGAGGTCAGGTTTGGGTAAATTGTTATGGATGTCCGGTGATGGTCGTAACCGATTGTCGCACCAAAACGGCAAATTCCTAAGATAGCTTCAACTACTTCAGGGTCCGGGTAGCTCGCCGTAAGCTTCATCCATCCTGTTTGGTTTAAAGGGCCCGCTGGCATGGGACGGGAGTGTTCCGTGAATATGGGGTAATGTAGGTGGGTATTTGGCCGTACACGCTGTCTGCTGACAGGCTGGATGAGTCTGGGGTGGTGGGCTTGAGGGACGGCTGATGGTTCCTTGGGTAGGGGGTGGGTTGTTGGCTAGACTACTGTACGCGTAGGGCAGTTATAACTATTAGGTATCGGTACACATTGTGTGGGTTTAGGTGTAGACGAAGAAGAAAGAAAGCAGAAACACAAGAGGAAAAGAGGGGAAGGGATTTGTAGCTAGCTGGCTCGAGGGGGTAGCTAACGTATGGAAAGCGGCCGCGGGACCCAATTGGTCGGGAGTTCGCCTCTTGGGTGCATTGTGTCGACTTGTGGTTGCAACCGCAATTTATACAGGAATGCAGGTGGCGGCAGTGTGCTGTTCGGCATTCTCAGAAGTTCCAGTTCCGGCAGATTTGTGAATTGCTTGCGGGGGGAAAGGTAGCTGCTGCCGCTGCTCCGGTTGCCTGGTGGCCAGTGAGATGGGTTACCGGTCGTTCTGCTCCTCCATTGTATGCTGTATAAGGTACAGCTTGGTAGGTGCCCAGGGTTCTCTCACGGATTGGAAGTTCGGATATTCGGCGAGGTTGAGAACTGGTCCTGCTGGGTCCCGTGGCCCAGGCGGGGCGTGGGATCGCGTATGCGAAGCATTCGGAGGCAATTAGTTCGCTATCTATCTGCTGCCATTCGTTTGCCAGGTAGATACTATTCCCACTGGCCACTCTTTTTCGGTGGAACCGAAAATGATATCCTTTCACCCTCTCCCATGTATACTTCTCAAGGAGGTCATACAAGTTCATGGTGTAGATCGAGAGGGCGGTAGCAAGCTCCCCCTGTAGGGGGTATAGTGCGAGGTTAACCAAGATACCGCTGTAGGCAGCCCAGGCCTTGAAGAAGTTGCTCATGCGATACTCGCACTCCTTGCCCTCGTGTTCCGCCTGTTCAAACTCTACGCCCCCTATGCTGATAGTCCGTTGTGATTCGGCTCGGTCACGTTCGCTGGCCAGGAGTCGATGTATATTGGTGGGTTTGAACCGGTTTTCAATAATCTGGGTCAAAGTGTTTCGTTCTACTCCCGGGAATAGGACCTCCACCGAGTCTGCTAGACCAGATGCACTCTCACCTGCTAACGGGCCATGGGACAGGTTTGCATTATACATACCTAATTCTCTTGCGTCTAGCCTACTTCCGGAAGCCCGTTCTTGTTCGGCTCGCAGGTTGATGAGCTCGTTCTCCAGCTCCGAAATGCGGAGGAGTGTTGGGTTGACTGCGCCTGGTTACCTTGCCTGCGGGTCTAGTTGCTGGGCATTGCTGGCTGTTGCAAAGTTTGATTGCTTATGTGTAGGGCGTAGCCGTTCGACAACCTGGTTGACAATATCGTCCTCGTGGGCCCGTAGGAGTTCACGCATGTCCTCTAGGCTGATGGTTTCGCGTGCTTGACGGGAGGGGCTCTCGGCTGGTGCATTGTGCGCATATGGGAAAACCAGAATTTCGGATAACAGGGATCCTGTACTACTGTGTGGTTGAGGCTCTGAGGAAGGATGCTGGGGGTTACTTGGCTCGGAATTACTGTATCCACTGCCTTCGGTTTGCTCGCTCTCGCTTTCGAGAGTTACCGTCTCCTCCGTTGCTTGGCTGTTGACTTCATCTGGTCTCTGTTGGCCATAACGGTGGGGGGCCTGGCGGTTCCGGGTTGTTTTTCGGATTCCTCCTGTGTTCCCTCTTCGATTGGCTGTTACTCGTCTGTTCCCACGTGTTGATCCGCCCCGGCGTGGCATGATGCAGATGGGCTGATGAGTGGGTTGGGTATTTGGGTACTGGTATTATGGCACAGTTTTTATATCGCGTATAATAGCAAAAGACGCGAGCTGTAGGGAGGGTTGAGGATCTGGTGTTTTGGGAAGGTCTCGTGTTTTTGGATAGGAGTTCGCGTTTGATGGAGTGGAGAGCAGGTAGGTATTGTAGGTAGCTCACGGACCCACCCGGGGTGAGCTATGACCTCCGGCTGCGCGGGTGTTCGGTTATACCGTTTTCCATCGACCTCCGAGACACTTCTAGTCTGTTCCGGCGGCCTCCCCCGTCCTTTGCCCAATTGGCAATGGGTTGTACCAACCCGCTATTGATTTCGCGATAGGCCTTTTTCAGTACGCTGAGTTCGGGGTAAGGAGGAATTTCTTTCCAAGCATCGTCGAACGCCTGTTGTCCTTTATGCTTTTTCAAGAACCCTTCCACCCACTCCATCATATGTTTGAATAAGCCAAGATAGATGTTGTGCAAGAGGTCAGGCTTGTGTAGGTCAGCGGGGCTTACTGGATCCAGTCCAAGGAATCAATTGTTTCCTATTTAGACGCCGAACCGCTGAAAGTATTCTGCAATGCCGGCAGCTCCTGCCGGCTCATGCCACAAGGCTTTCTGCCTATATCGTATGTAGTCGCGGGTCTCATATATCCGCCGCGGATCCCCACCGAGCTCCTCACACGGAACCTCACACTTTGGGCATGACTTACTGCCTATTCCTTGCCAGGCTGCATGCTCAGCATGATCCGCGATCCAGGCTGACAAAATGGGAAAACAAAGGCGTGTTTTGCCTCCGCACAATCCATTTCCGTTCCTTCTTGGGCAACCGGCTGTAATGGTGCCAGGATAGGATTGAAGCTAGTAGGTAGGGTATCCGCATTTGTCTGCCGCAGGGCTTCGTAGGCACGTGCTGATTCGCCAGTAAACTTTGGGCGTACTGGAAGCAATGCCCGAAGCAGGATTGGCATCTTGGCAGGGCTGTTTCTCGTCGGCGAAAGGATATTGCCGATCGTCATGTATACCGGCCAGGCTTTCTTGTCTCCTGCGAAATTGGTCAGGTGCGTCTGGTCAGACAATCCGATAATGGGAACGACTGGTGACCCGGCGGGCAAGGGTTTCTACCAAGGAACGGAATGGGCTGTTAGCACTGGAAACACCTCTCCCAAGACCTGTCAGGACCTATCTCATACCCGTATATCCCACCACCAGTCCGCCGTATGCATCTTGGAATATAATCGCTCCCCACTCAAATCATATTCTCGAATAGGTGCGTAAACTATACCTCAGCTATACGTGACCTGGCGGATTAGGTAGTGGATAGAGTCAGTAATATTTCAATAATAGAAAGTTGTTGCATGTCGACCATCATCAATACTGGCTTCCACCGACACCAAGTATTCACGAAATGGGTCCAGTACGTCAAGGTGTTGTCGCAAGGTATAGGCGGACCGGAATGATCTGCTATCTGTATCGCCCAAACCTTGGGCAAAGTACCCGTCGATCTGCGACTTGGCTACCTAGCTCCGGACAAACCAGCTGGCCCAATTAAAGTCATCTTCAGATGAGAACAGGCTCCAAGGGTCATTGGTCATGGCCTTGTTGAGCTCTGTATAGCGAGCAACTTCGCCAAGAGGTCTGCCGGCACCGGGAATAGTTGCTTGACACGAAGGGCGCGCGCGGACCTGTGGGTGGGAGACGTCTTCTGTGTCTGAATCGTTGTGCATATCATCTATCTCACCACTTGTTGTATGGATATCGGCGATCTCGAGCCCGGGATCAAATTCGTATTCTGAGCCGGTCATGTTTTCAAGTTCATCACGAACAAAAGTAGGTCATGCCGTAGAGGAGGCTGGGTCCGCAATCGGATTGAGGGATAGAACGATATCAAGATGCATTGTGTGAAGGTGTTTTGTGTATGCAGCGGCTTGTTGATAACGTCGCCGGCAATAAGGACCCTTTGTTGTCTTGGAGGTCATTGTGTGTTGTGTTTGTTTGTTTCACTTTCAAGTAGTCTGGCCGATGCGTGAGCTGATGAGGAGACGGACTGCAGCGGACATAGTATCTTTCAGGGTGAAAGGTAGGTTTGTTTCACGGGGTAAATCGGGAAACTTCTGGTTGCATTAGTCGGATACCGAACATGTCCGGACATTCAAGCTGCAAACCGGTATTCACCGTTTAAATTGTGAAACCTATTCTTCGTTAAGAGGATGCTAACCCTATGGTATTGTGGGCAGACTCAAGAGGTTTGGAAGCGTCTTGGCTCGCGGGTCGCTGCTTGCATGCGGCTTGCATGCGGCTCCGTTGCGGCTTAAAACCTTATCTGATGCCTATCTAGGGTATGTCTTTGCGCCTGGATCACATGACCTTTCAAGATATCAATATTCAAGTTTGTACAGGGTACAATGCTACAAACGCTACTGAAACCGTCCTCGTGCGGCCTATATAAGCTCTCTCTTTCCCCCCCCTCCATCTTCTCTCCACAACCCTTTCCCAAATCACAATCACATCTTCAATCCGCTAGCCCATCCTAACAAGACACACGGAGCTCAGCACAACATCTCACTCGTCCGCAGCACCACTAGTATATACTCACCTCATTTCAGATTTACCTATCTGCATTTCCCTAGCTAATAATCTTCTCTCGTAGCCGTTTACCATCAGCAGAACTCCCTTTACCATCCGCTAGGCCCGCTCTATTTCCATTTTCGGCTCTTCCACAATCCTTCATCCGCAAACGTACCAGCATCTGGTAGCAGTCATCTTTCATCCGCTCAGAGACCTTTTTTGTTTAAAAAAACCCTCTTTCCGATCCAGCAACCACCCCCCCTCCCCGACCAGTATTACAATGGCAGCATCGAAGGTTGGCCTCACTTTTGAAAAATTGGGGGCCTTTAATAACGCTGGCGATGTTAACTGGTGTAAGCACATTTGCGGCTTCCCCCGCCCACGAACCTATGGTCCGGACTATAAAGCCTGGCGAAATGCTATGAAACGTAAGATTGAGCAAGACACAATCCCGGGGTGGAAGCATAGTACCGCCGCCCAATGGTCGGCCATCCAGGCATATGATATTACCCTCCAGCCTGTTAGCCGGAGGTCGGGACTCTGGCCGGCTAATAACCTAGTGGTGAACGTTTTACCGAATGCCTTGACCTTTTGCTAAAGGACAGAGCAAAAAAACATCAGCCTATCTTAACAGACATGTTGAAAGTACAGCCTGTTGCCGCTATTGCCGTTGCGGACCCCGCCCCCGCCCGAAATGATCGTAAGTTATCCCCAAGCGTCCCTATTATTATCCCATATATGCTAATACAGCTCCTGCGGGTCTCGCCGGTCCGCGCTCTGTCTGTCTCTGGGTGGATCGGCCATCTAAAGTCCGCCCAAGCAGCCCACTTCCTGCTGGGATGGACAAAATGCAGTGGCCAACCCACAAACATGTTTACTGGATGGAGCTGACTGAGCTCACCCTTGAGAAGCTGCTTGCAGGCATAGAGAGAATCTTGTCACATGGATTCGGATATTGTATGCTTGTTGGTGCGACGGGACAGGGTACAGGTTTGTTGCGAGACGATCCAAGCAGCCGTTGCCGCTTGCTGAAATGATCCGAATCACAAATAGCAGTCAACTCAACATATGGTGGTCCTTGAATCCGCCAAGCGAACCAATGCATCTGCCCCTCTGTGCCGATCGCAGCACCAATCCGGAAGATAGCACCCATGCTCCTGGTGACCTCCAGTTTGATCCACGCGATAACCGGGGCACCCCTTCAGATGAGGAGTGGCCGAGTAGCGATGAGGAGCCAAACTCTGACGGCCACCGGCCAGAGTCGTCAGCGCGGGCCGCAAAGCGAACTACCTCATCCAGGACCACGAGGAGCGGTAATACCACAAAAAAGACTGGGCGAACACACCGCATCAATGGGGCGGACGTTGGCGAATAAGAGCTAGAGTCCGCTGTTGCAGCTGATCGGGGCCTCAATTTGGCAAACAGGGCGATCCCGGCCCCGGATTCTGGCCCTAAGTCGTCTTCTGCTAAGCAAGCTTCTGTCCCTCGTGCTCACTTGGGCACTCGTGTTTTGAGTTCAAGTAGACAAAGAGGACAGGTGACTGACGTAAAGAAAGCACCACGGACGCCAGCAAATAACAGTGGTAAACGCAACCTGGCGGTCATGCAAGAGGCTGATGAGCCATACAGTTCAGATGTAAGTCCGGAACCCCAGCGGAAAGTGGCCCGCCAGGTGGGTGCAATGGATGCCCGCATTGAGGTTGAACCGGACACACTCGATGGGGCCCTTAATCTCAGTCCGCTACCTGCTCACAGGCCTGGTCCGCCAAACAGTCCTTCAACGTTGCCTCCCAATCCGGGCCATGCGTCGTCCCCCTCTGAGCATGCAGAGGCCAGCAGGTCCGCCGACCATCTTTTGATGCTGGCCTCACGGGGCGAGCAGCCTGTCAACACATTGGCGACGCAAGTTGGTACGCCCGGCAGAATCCATGCCCCCTCCGATCTGGCTACAAGCGATGTGTCTGTGGATATTCCAGCGGCTGGCGACCCCGGACGAGAATTAAGCCCGGCCGCTGACTCCCCAACCGACCCAACTGCATACTCTACACCTGGTAAGTTCGGGTTACGACTACCAGGTTTTTCATCCATTCTGTTGGCAAGGTCTACCATAGTACCGCAGGCAGAAACCGGATTTGGGAGCCCGCTCAAGGCTGTTTCTGTTCTGGCTCACTACCTCTACCAACAAACCTCTCCTGCCCTGACCAATGTGGCTAATGTCTGGCTAGCAGAGGGTGCAGGTCAATTGCAAGCAATTTACAGGTTCTAGGCCGCAATGGACCCTTTGACTTTTCTTTTTGGTGTTTTCTTTTTGGTGTTTTCATTTTTGTTTCTAGGGTTTGTGTTTTTCTCGCTGTTTCCGGACAATTTCTGTTTAGATTAGCCCCTACGTCTGGGCTCACCTGCTCAGTACAGTTAATTTAGCCCTGCGACTATCTCCTGCGGACATTTCCTGGGGTGTTCTTCATTTGGAGTTTAGCCTTTAGAGTTTTGCGAGCTATCCTTGCATTTTTTCCCACACATTTCTTGTTTGGATTAGGCCGCTGCGGTTGCCCAAACCCACTGTAGTCTACGGACACTGGCTATTGTTCGTTTACCGGGTCAGCTCCCGGGCCCTGCTCTTGGAATCTTCGCAGATCATTCTTATTCTTTTCCAGCTCTTTTTCGTCTGGAATATGTTTTCTCTTCAGGCATCAGAGATTGGCTCTTTGGATTTGTGCAGATCATTCTCATTGTTTTCTAGCTCGTTTTTCATTCGGGGTTGCCCCTTTCATCGCTCTTCCTATCCTAGCTTTACACCTTATATCCCATCTGTTGAGCCTTAGCGGCATCTTTCACGTTCTGAGATTAGCGTCCGGCCTCCCAGCCCTAGCCTTACCCACATTTGTTACCGTCCACTTGGCAGACCTACTCACACTAGCTTAGTCCGTAAATACTGATAAACCTTTTTTCATCACCCTCAAGAATATCAAGTACCAAACACTCGTGTTGCTCAAGTGACAGAGCGGCGCGGCCATGTTGAAGCTGTACGCTTCGGGTGCAAATTCCTCTATCTGGTATGAAGTTGCAATTAGGACTGGCGGGTGTCTGCCGACACCAGCAAACATAAAAGCGAGTGATGAACAAAGAAGGTTCTTAGGTCTTAAGCAAGCCTGACGGACTATTTCTATCTTCCAGGTTCACACCCCATATCGTGCCCTTAGATGCATACCAATAGAGGCTTCCTGACACGACCTACTCCCCAACATCATACACAACAATTCTATTCTATGACTATCTGTCACAAATCGTGACTAAGCAAGGCAGATTTCACATGACTCATACTTATGAGTCATTGTAACAATCCTATTGTTAGGTAGTTGTGCAACAGGCAACGATAGTGATTTCCTATAGTGAGCAAGTCTTCATTTTATAATAAGGGGTAGGGGAATACTATCTCTTCAGATAGTACGGAACTGGCTTGCTTGTCTTGAGTCGTTTTACTAGAGGTACTATCTCTTCCGATAGTAAGGTGGGTGGATTGTCGTGCTTGATAGAACTATCCCAATAGTCCTATGTTCGGGCAACCTGTCGAGACTATCACAATAGTCTCCAGGTTCTTAGAGCGTAGGTTCTCGTAGAGGCGGATTGTAAGTAAAGAGAGTAAAGAGTAATCGTATTGCAATATCTTGAGTATAGAAAAGTACTTAGATGGTTGCGTGAAGATGCTATCTCTTGGTCGGAACCAAGTGCCTTATATAGGCATCTTCTCACAACCCTAACCTTGGTGACTCATCACCTCAAGCTACATAAACCTCTATGACTCATAGTGAGTCATAGCGCGAAATCCATCAATGACTCATACGAGTCATCACCCAACATTCCGTTAACCAATCAAAACTCATAAACCAAGTCATGTGCTCAAAGGAGTCACACGCGCGAAACTCATTACATCATATGACGTCACAATCGTGAGTCATGAAACCATCAACCAATCATAACATAACAATGACTCGCAAGTGCATAGTCATGTGAGAACTATGAGTCAAGCAACGTCATAGTCTGAAATCCAACATACCTTATGACTCATAAGTATGAGTCATGTGAAATCTGCCTTGCTTAGTCACGATTTGTGACATTAGCTCCCGTCTCCCCCTAGCATCGGTCCCACGATGCTACTTGCCCAAATC
>Ga0307517_10012879_pt1 | contig 11422 bp, 11 predicted proteins | sample 23_EM_MG_FD_194515 | JGI IMG/M metagenome (GOLD analysis project Ga0307517, IMG submission 194515) | Populus trichocarpa ectomycorrhiza microbial communities from riparian zone in the Pacific Northwest, United States - 23_EM | ecosystem: Host-associated > Plants > Roots > Unclassified | place... | reverse complement strand
AGGGCGTGTCGTCCAGGATCTGGAAGGAGAGCTGGATATCGCTGGGTTCGAGGACTCCCTGAAGCAACGTACTTCCTGCGACGACAAACAGTTGGTAGATAGCACTGGCCCTGTAGGCTTCGTGGTGGTTGTGGGTTATTAGTGGTTTAATGAGATGCCTCCTCACGAGATCGTGACTGATCAAGCCACAGTCGATGAGATATCCAACGAATAACGCGGCATTGATGAAACCACCCCCTCCACCACTCCTAACGGGGTTATTCCTGTGATAATCGCCCTCGGTTGCAGATATCGCAAACCACCTGAGAACGTGACAGCACAACTCGTCGGTGAAAGTGATAGCTTGCTGAGAACGGTGCGGTGCATTTCGAAACTCCTTGAAGAACCTCGCGACGTAGTAGAAACTACCATGCTTCTCCCATGCGACGTATGAAACGCTCTCCACAAGCTCATCGACCGTCGTGAACTGCTCGCGGAGGACGTATTCGAACCAGTACTCGACCCTTGGCGCGATCTGGTCGTACTCTGACGGCCTGTCAGCAAGGCTGAGGAGTAGTGAGCAAATTTTCGAGGAGATAGAGTCCTTGCGATTATGATAGCCGGACTTCTTGGGTACAGTGGCCATGGTCGTCGGATGATGAGAAGTGTGATGTATGAAGTTGGCGCCGTGAATAGAGTCAAGCGCATATGGATGGCGCTTCGTGAAACTCGAGCAAGGTCACAAAGTACATAACAGGCCGACAAAACTTGGAAAGCAGACGGGTAGTACTTGACATCGAGCCTTCAATATAGATTCATCCTTCCAACTCCAAACACATCCGGCAACGCATTCCAAGTCTTCACATCTACGTCCCCGGCCTGAGTCCACCCTTCCACACAACCCCTTCAATGACTCCCCTTTGAGCTCCATCTCATGGGGCGCGAACAGACCTTGTACCGCAACCCAGAGGATTTCGGGGAGGGGGCAATCTTACGCTCGCCGGGGGACGTCTGTCCATCAGCGGTTCCCGCCCCCTCGAACCGCCGCGTAGTATGCCATCGGTAACGCAAGTGTGAATGTGAGGAGTCGGTCCGCCGAAAACGCTCTCTACAAGTGGTTTGGAGGGAGCGATCCCCTCGAGTCTCTGGGTGTGCATCGCGGACGACTCCGAGTGGCGAAGGCCAGACAGCGGGTATTTCGTGCTTCGCCGTATTTCGGAGGAGGGACGAAGGTGTCACCAAACCTGGAACCTTATTCCTTTCGGGGTATCTACAGAGGGACTGTAAATGAAATTATTTATTTGAACTCCGAAGGGATTCGACCCACCCGGGAAGATATATCACCTCGAGAAGCGTGGAGAAATCCGTTGTCGGGTCAGAAGACAATACGATGACAAGCGTTGGGTGATTCGTTGGATTCGACGGAATGTTCAGTAAGAAGGGTACCCCCTTGGTTCTACCGTTCGCGCGTGTGTATATGGTATGGGTGGCTGGGGGCCTTGGAGCGTAGAAGGACCTCGGGTGACGACGTTTAGATGTATCCTGGATGCCGATCATTACGGAGGTCGGAGAATGAGATCATTTGTGACGGTGGATGTCCTTGGAAAATCCGTTTGGAACAACTAAATCGGGTTTTTATCGAAAAAAAGGCAGACACAACCGCGAGCGGTGGCCCGGCGCACCCGGGGTACGCGTTCACCATACAGGGCCTCAGTTTGCGAGCCTTCGCGCCTTCAAACCAAAAATCTCTGGCAACGCCGCCCAAGCCTCCTTCCTCATCCACGTATGCGCCACCTGCACCTTCTCCACGCAGAGCCGACACAACTTCGACTCCGTATCTCCCGCAATCTCACCTGCCGATAACACCTGGAAGATCCTTGTTCCCCCAACTGTGGACCCCATGATCCGATCGAAAATCGGCCAGTGTGCTCCCGTCGTCCCGACTTCCAAGGGTCCTTCCGAGTTTTTGGAGGGACAGTCCGTCGAGGAACAGCAAGCGGGTTCTGTAGCATCCCCGAGCGCGAGGGCAATCCCATGTATTCCCCCGAGCTCCATCTCTCGAAGTGCCATTAGCCCGCACATTGCAGATTTCAGCGTCTGGCCAGAAAGCGTTGCACTCGACGGAAGTCGAACGTCCATCAACGAGTCCAAACCCCCTCGAACTGCCATATAATACGCCACCGGTAATGCTGACGTAACGTTCTGTTGAACGAAAAGATTTAACACGGCGTTGGGATGCGGCTTTGGTTCACCGAACACGTTCTCCCCGAGCGTTTCGGAAGAGTCCAGCCCCTCAAAATTCTCTGGGTATGCATCACGGATGTTCTCGAGCAATTGAGCTCGAATATCCGGCATCTCGTAGTTGGTTGAAACCCTGAGGAGGGATGAGAAGGTGGAGAAATCTGGGACCTTGCTTCTCCCTAGGAATCTGAAGGCGTAACCATGAATGAGAGAACATTTGATCGGAGGAAGGGGAACTCGCCCAGGGATATAGATGACCTTCAAGAGCGTCGCGAAATCGGCTGGTGTATCGGAGGCCATAATGCGCGGGCGCCCATTTGGAGACTCAGCAGTGGCGAGATTGGCTGATGAAAACATCCGGCGGAGTACAGGAGAGTGGAACGACAGCGTGCTGGTGTGAACACAAAAGAGGGTCTTGCCACATACCACTTCAACACTTCCATCGTCGAGGTAAAACGTATCATGAGGCGTGATGGCTTCGGGTTTAGTGATTGGTTCATCGTCGAAACTATCCGTTATCGTAAAGTCGGATATTGTGGAGATACTGATTGACGGAGATGGGGGGACTGAAGACTTTGGATTCCTGCCGGAGGGAATTTCTGGGGCTGTTAATGGTAGGGTGGGTGTCTGGGGCTCTTCCCCCACGCCTGGGAGCCCCAAAGGTGTCGCAGGATCTTGAGGCTTGGGGATAATAATTCTGGGCCTCGTACTGAGGAGGGTTGGAGGGGGAGGGAGACCTTCCCAACCACTCTCCCGAAGCCTTAAAACCTCCTGTAGTATCTAGCATTCGTAATCTTTCTTCATCGCCAAGGTCAACGCCCTCACCTCTGCAAGTCTAGTGGCTACCGTTGGACCCTCATGATCGTTCGATCTGAGCACGTCACAACAATGGTCCACAACCAACGGGTCTACATAGGCCGCGAAGGTTGCACCGGATATTTTGAGGAGAATAGCCAGGGAATTTGATTGGTGAGCGTGGACAGTGGGTTGGAAAGTGAGGGACTGGAGGATACGATCCTGGACGTCTTCCAGCCCCACGCGTCCAAGGTTGACCCAGTGCGCGACGAGATTCACCGTGGCGTAGTACTTACATAGCTTGTCTGGGGTGACGACCACACCATTCGGTATAAAATCCAGGTTTTGGCTGAAGAACTGCTCGAGCGAGCGGCGACACAATCGGTCGTGTAGGCCGATGGCATAAGTCGAAAGCACAGGATCCAACTCGGCGTCGGTAATAAAGCGGAGTAATAGGGGGATCTGGTTACTGATTGCTGAAGAGAGTGGGCGACGGCGTATGCAATTAGGGTCTTGCAACACATCGGTACGGATTTGTCCCCTAGGGGATATGTTCATCGAGCCTGGCTGCACGTTGTTTAGGATGTCGGCTTCAAGTTGATCATTCGGTATGCCTCCATGCGCGGCTCCGACCCCTATCCAGAAGCGATAAACGGAGAATGTGTGGTTATAGTTCTCCTCGGAGAGGTCTTGCAGCGACGTTGTCAAAAAAGTGGAGATGCCCATCACAGAAGTGTAGCGGGAGGGGAAGAAGATGGGCGGTGATTACGTAAGTCAAGTGTGGCGGCGTACAGAGGGAGGAAGCCGAGGACGGCGTCACAGGTCATGACCTATCCCTCGCTGGGCAGACTAACTGGGAGGACAGTGAAAGAAATAACATGAAGGGCCGGAGGTAGCACAGTAGCCGAAGCCCCTCCTCCGACTACGCAAACCTGTGCGTGTTTGTGACGGGAGCTGTCAACACCTCTGCAGGGAACGAATCAGCGTCATTCGTGGTTCGCCGCGAGATGGGTGTGCGGAACAGTTCATCACCTCTTTTCGTTTCTTCCCTTTCCCAGCCGGCTCGGGTTTTAAATTCGTCCTTGCGTCTGCTGCATGGGACACTTTTGATGACCTGTGCCGTCGGTTTCTGTCTGGCCGATCGTCTGACTGTTTTCCGGTAAACAGGAGGTGCCGCTCCGCCAACTCCCCGGGGGATGGAGAGCGGTCCAATTTTTGTTTCTTTTTTGGATGCTCTGCCGTTTGAGCAACGTCGTTCGTCCCGGACTCTGGGTTCTTCACCGCTCTTGCCCGTGCTTTTATTTCTTTGTGTTTCCGACGCTTGGTTTTCACCTTCTCCAACTTGGCGATCTATACTCGAGGTCATGCATGTCAGTGGAGCGAACGCGTAAAAATTCAAGGTTGAGTAGGGGCGGGAACCGACGCTCACCCGCTTGGCCGCGCGGTTCGACAGGGGAGCAGGATCATCGGAATCAAGTTTTGGCTGTAACGGAGTCGATACGAAAGCAACAGACAAAACATTACGAGCGTCGTCATCTGGTTTGGCAGATGCAGCCGCTTCCTTGAACTTGGATATCCGTCGCCGATGAGCCTGCCGAAAAGAAGAGAAACAAACGTCATGAGGTCCCCATAACGATTGGGGGGAAGTTCCACGACACACCTGAGAGCTCGTGTGTACGGAAGCCATGATGTCATTCTTTAGGAGCTTGCGTGGACAGACGATGCAGCCTCTAATGTCAGGCTGGATGGATATAATGAAGAGTGGGTTGTGAAGGGCCTCTTCGACGGTCATCTGGACACCGGGCTCGTCTTCGTCTTCGTCGTCTTCTGCGTCATCCGAAGCACCTAAGGCTTGTTTCTCGGAACTAACATCAGAAGTGGCGTCGGGTTCGTCGTCGTCGAGCAACCGTTTGCGCTGTGATTGGATTCTGGGACTCGCAGTGGAGCTGGAGTCTTCGCTGTCGTGGGAGGAAGAAGAGTCAGAGTCGACGTCGTTGAGACCGATGGCCTCCCTGATCTCTTCGGTGATCCCGAGCTCCTTCTCTTTTTTCTTTTTCGCCAATTTTTTTTCGACCCGCTTGAACATTTTTCGGGGAGGGGACGGATTTCGGAGGTGGAGGGCAAAAGAGGCAAATGATCCGCATGTGTCGGGTCTGTTTCGGGCCGAGTGGGGCTGGGACCTGGATAACATTCATTGTTCCTCTCTAGGCCCATGCACCCCCATATCGAGCGAACCAAGGAATAATTTACTCGTTCTAATTCGGCACAGGACCCGAGCTGTGATATCTCCGGGTTCCCCGCTCGGCCTTGGCGCCAACCGGCCCAATCTCAGATCGCCTGTCCTATAAAGCAGCCTGCGGTCCTATTCGTTTTTCCCCATTCCCCTCCCCCTCCCCCTTCCTCCTCATCTCGCTCTCTCTTCCCTTTCCTTCCTTCCGCCGGTCTTTTCCTGACTCTCGTTTTTCCGTTCCCTCTAAACGTGTTCTCTCGAAGAGACTTACAGCCCCTCACTTTGCGCTTGATCAACACACAATGAAGACTTCCACTTTCTTCCTGTCCGCCCTCTCCCTCTTTGTTCCCCTCGTGCTTCTCCCTCTCGTTGAGGCCCACGGCATTGTTAGCCAGGTCGTCATCGATGGCAAGTCGTACCAAGGTCCTATCGCCGGAGGAAAGACGATCCCAGGCTCTCCCGTCCGTCAGATCAGCTCCGCCAGCCCCGTCAAGGGTGCCACCAACAAGGCCATGACCTGCGGACCCAACGCGAAGCCTGCCCCCTTCGTCGCTCCTGCCAACCCAGGAAGCACTGTTAACGTGCTCTGGGCGGCCAACGACCGCCAGCACTGGCCGCATAACACTGGTTCGTTCTCCGGCTATCTTCTCGCTAAATTTTAACCTCTGATCGGATTCTCAGGTCCCATGGAAGTCTATTTGGCTTCTTGCGGCTCTTCTACATGCGACAAGTTCGACGCTGCCAACGCACAGTGGTTCAAGATCAACGAAGTCGGCAAGCGCAGCGGTGGTGGATGGGTCCAACAAGATCAATGTATGTTGACATTCTGTTCGCCTACTTTTGGTTCATGTTACTGAGCACACTTTTGCAGTCGACGGAAAAGCCCACTCTTTCAAGCTTCCTTCCACCCTTGCCAGTGGTGGATATCTCCTTCGTCACGAAATCCTCGGCCTTCATTTGGCTAACCAAGCCGGAGGTGCCGAGTTCTACCCCTCCTGCATCCAGATCGATGTTGGCGGCAGCCAGACCGGAGCTCCCAGCCCCAACGAACTTGTCCGATTCCCTGGTGCCTACAAGGATACTGACCCCGGTATCCTCGTCAACGCCTTCGGCAACGCTGCCTACAAGTTCCCTGGTCCTGCTATTTCTAAGCTCGCTTCCACGTCTTCCACCAACCCGGCGCCTGACTCCGACGACGATGCTGATTCACCCGCTCCCGTCCCCTCCGGCACTGACGAGGATGATACTCCCTCCCCCTCTCCCTCTCCCTCCGGTACTGATGAGGATGATACTCCCGTTAAGCCGACTCCCACTAAGTCGACTCCTGCTAAGCCAAGTCAAAGCGCTGATACTCCTGCCAAGCCGAGCCCAAGCGCTGATCCATCCGAGGACGACGACACTCGCACTCCCGCTCCCTCTGGCACTGACGAGGACAACACCCCCGCTAAGCCAAGTCCAAGTGCTGATCCGTCCGAGAACGATACTGGAGCCTGCAACCCCAAGAAGAGAGCTGCCCATGATGATTCTATTCCCTCCGTCCCCGCTCCTCTCGATGAATATAAGCCTCGTCACGTCTCTCGTGTGATGGCTCGCCTCGTCAAACCCCACAGTCACTAATCACCACGTCCCTTACGCGCCACGGGTTCTTGTCCTAGTGGCACGAACCCTTTACAATCACACGACGAGATCTGTCTCCCTGGTGATCTATAACGATGAACCTCACTTGCCCACGCTCTGATTATGCTACGCATGTCCGCTGTGCATCCACACTTCCAGTTGATCCTGGTGGTGGTTGTCTTTCCGCTTTCTCTTCTTGCTTTCATCGTTGTATATCATAAGCTATAATTGTTTGTAACAATTGTGATTTTAGGAGACGCTCCCTGCGCTAGGGATCTCGTTACTTCTTTTCCCCGTCATTTTCAACCCCGGTCATTTCCTTTGCACGTTTACACACACGCAACCGATGTAGCTTGTAGCTTCACGACACACAATACACACCAGCCTATTGTCCTGTGGACAATGGCATCCGTAGTTTTTGGCCTTGGCCAGGTGCAAGTCTCGGACATCCCGTACGCGTTGTGAGCAAGGGCAAATGTTTGTCCCCACCGCTGAACACAGGAACGACTTTTGGCGTGGGAGGTCGACGAGAACACTTGACGGGTGACATTCGGTAAACGGCCTCGGCCATCTGTCACCACCGAGGGGTCCGGAGTCCGTAAGTCGGCCGTCGGGTGCTTATCCTTTTTGACTACTATCAGGGGTGCAGAGAACGTTTGACATCAAATACACTTAAGGAAATGATGCGACGGCGCTTGGAAGCGCCTGGCGTACACGTACGCGTCGTAATCAAGAGAGTTCATCAAGGCGGAAACCAGGGTAAGGGAGAGCTGGGAACGTCGACTGGAGTGTGTACATAAAGCCCAAGGGAATTACGCGTGAGCAAACACCGAACAATCCGCGTCGGGCGGAATTTTCCTGTCAACCCTTCATGTAACGTGCGCCTTCACCGACAGATAGGAGTCGCCAAATCCCTCCCTGGGTAGTTCTCGGCGAACGGGAGGGGTGGGGGTGCGGCCGCAGCCACAGGGCCGCCGTTTCGTTGTTTTTCTTTACTTTTTTGATAAACCGAAGCTGTCATAGGAAAATCCCCTAGCAACAAAACTCAAAATGGTTGACGTATTCACATGCGAGTACACCTCCATTCCCACGCGGATGATGGAGAGACATCCCTGGTTCAGCGATCCATCGCTGTCAAATGGAGCGAGGGTGGGTTGGTGTTCCTGCCGAGAGCATGTGTGTCATCACCGGCCACCCCCGGATCCCCATCCCCCGCGTCGGGAGACCGGTCTGCCCAGAATTTGCAACGCGAACGAAATCGAGCTGATGAACTCCAGGAGACCCGCAAGATGAAACCAAAATGACCGATCGAGCGGAATACATGAACGTTGGACAGATGACAGATGGCCGGCGGCCAATAAGGCGGACCTTGGAATCCGGACAAAAACAAGAACCAGGCGGGAACAATAAAAAATGCATTGCGAAGTGATTTGTGTGTGTATCCCACCTCCCTAGATCGGATTGGAGTGGATTGGAGCTTCTACGAACACGGGCTGAGAAGGAATGGTGCGATACCCGAACGTATCGCGTACGAGACTCTAGAAGGACGGTGCGCAGGTAAACCGCGAAGAAGTGTCCACGAGGAGCGCTCGCCAGATTTTCGTTCACTGGCTCCCGGTTTCCTTCTTCTCGGTTGAGGGGTCCTCGACCTGATCGCGATTAATTAATGAGCGTATGCATAAATCCTAAACCCGAAGCGAGACATACAACTGGTGCAGGGGTAGATTCCGTGGCCTCCTCCTTTGAAGGCGCAGCGGACTGGTCATCCATCACAGGCTCGGGTTCTGATGGAGCCGGGGTGGGTTCAGAGGACGTAGCCTCGATGGTCTCAACAGCCTTGGCTTCTTTCGGAGCGTCAGCATCCTACGGTACGTCGATACGGATCACGGAAAGATAAGGTATGAGTTAAGCATAGATCGCACCAAAGGAGGGAACGTGGGTACGTACGACGGCCCGGTTTATGGACTCCTCCAGATCTTCCTTGGATATCACAACGCCGTCGTCGTCGCTGACTGCAGACTCGGTAGCACTAGGCTCCGGGGTAACCTGAAGTACGCGATACAGATGAGTGACATCAGTACAGGCAGGCTATGAACCGGCTATGGATCGCGGTACCTCGGCTGATTTCTCCTCCGAAGCTGGTTCGGGAGTCTGTGCGTTTCCGGAGCCTGAGTTATGAACATCGATGGTGTAGCAGGGAAGTTATTACCGGCTCAGCGGCGACGGGCTCTGGAGCAGGTTCCTCTTTGACTGCCTGGGCGACCTCCACGTGCTCCTTCGGAGCGGGATGAGCATGTTTCTTTTCGTTGCCCGAGGACAATATCCAGGCAATCTAGTGTCATATATCCGGTGCTTATAAGCTCACAGTCACGTCTCCGGAAGGTAAACGCGTCATAACTCACAGTCGGAACGAAAATCAACCCGGAACCGATCTAACCACAGCATGAGAAAGACACAAAAGAACCGAGAAATTATTTCAGCCAAAACGTAGTGGGGGGCGTGTGAAAGGGAACGCACGATCCATGGTAAGTCACTGGACTGTGTTGACGGTGACGCGGTGGTGGCCATTCCGCGCCTTCCGCTGGCTCGGAACGCGGTTTGTGAAGACCTGAAGCCGGAACGGAAGGCGGGGGCAAGGTAACGGGCTGCTCGTGAGGCCATTTTTTTGTTTTTGTTGGGAGGGAGTGGTGAGGGAGAGTTGAGGTTGTTTAGCTGGAGGATGAAATTGAGGAGAAGCCGTGAGCTTAACCTCTCCTCCCTTCCGAACGGGTTCGGGAACCGCCGGAGTCGGAAAAGTGCCTGATGAAAATGACATCATTCGTAGAAATGCGGACGCGATGCGATGTGCTTGGTTGAGGACGCAGGCTCTCGAGAGGAACCACAGTGCAGAGAGTGTTGGCCAGTGACATGCATTCTCAAGCAGACCACGTCTGGTTCACATCGTATTCACTGCGCCTGTTTCCGGTTTATGTAATCAACTGCTGGGTTCACTTTCCTACCGCCACAATCGCAAACATGGGGGAAATCGAGCAAGCCTTGCGCCCGATCGCCGACAAGATATTATCCGACCAAAACTATGAGGAATCCTTTTCCTTTTATCGCTTTTGGTTCGATACAGGAGTAACTTATCAGCAAACACCCCCCGACCTTATTTTTAACACCATCTCGAAGCACAAACCGGCAGGTTCGATAAACCCCAGATCCGGCAAACTCATTCACTCGACTGCTCACTCGATCCTGCGCTTCGCGACCGATGCCGAGTCAGACCGGATTCTCGCCCCATACACCTCTGGGCTGCGAGGCCGTCTCTGCACAAGTATTTTTCAAGAGTTCTTCGACACCAACCTGGATGGCGTGTGGCGCAGAGAAAACCGTTCGCCGTGGGGTGGAGAGGCCAACTTCTACACAGATGTTAACCTCATCGCGCTCTGGGCCAACGCCGGATGTGTCGAGGAAGCTGTGATCAGGAATCGCATCCTGCAGTCCCTGATATCTCACCCGAACCTATACGATCACCAGGCGGATGCACTTATCATCCTGTTCAAACTGGCAGGTGCGACATTTGAGGCGTACGCTGATCCTTCAGTCGTCGACCGCTGCTTCGAGCGTCTCAAGAGCCACTACAGGCACGATGCGGTCAAGGGTAAACTCGTACAGGTGTGTGTGCATCGCCCGGTAAAAGGTGGCCATCGGGCTGAGACAAATCTTCAGGAAGTGATTGAGCTACGGGAGCATAACTGGGAGGGACTTCCTCCCCCACCTGTGTTCACCGCAGGAGAACCAAAGCAGACCGGCGTGAACCAGAATGATCCCGCCGCGACTCCCGTCGTCACATCCCTGGGACTTCCCAGCAGAGATTTCGAACCTTGCATTCCTCAACCCCCTCCGCCCGAGCCAATCGCGACCCCACAGACGGACACGGTTCCTGGATCCACCGCCGCTCACTCTCCGTCCATCAGCATCTCCGCTCTGTCCGACTTCACAATCGCAGACACCTCTGACGACGAGTCCCCCCTCGACCCCACTGCCCTAACCCCTCATGATCCTTTCTACTTCGAGGACGGGAACGTCGAAGTGTTGTGTGGCAACACACTGTTTCGCGTCCATACCAGCGTCTTGTCACTCCACTCTCCCGTGCTCGGTCAGATGTTCGCGAAATCGAACCTTGCGAGCGCGGAATCACCCAACGGTTGTCCGCGCATCGTGTCCTCGGACACGGCCATGGACTTTGCCACACTTCTCAAGGTCATATATCTCCCAGAGTATGCCACTCCACCCCTCTGCAGGTCAATAGTTCCGCTGACTCCGTCTACAGATTCCCCAAATGGGATGAAGCGCCAGACTTCACTACATTCTCATCTCTCCTCCGAATCACGGCAAAGTACCAGATGCCCACCGTCCGGTCTCGGATACTCAAAGTTATCCGCGATGCATATCCAGTGACCTTCGAGGGCCTTGATCCTTCCACGGCACTTGGAGAGAACGTCTTCAGCGGACCGAGTCCTCACCCGAATGCAGTCCTCAACCTGTTTGTCCAGCAAAACCTCACATCCGCGCTGC
>Ga0307517_10012878_pt1 | contig 11422 bp, 15 predicted proteins | sample 23_EM_MG_FD_194515 | JGI IMG/M metagenome (GOLD analysis project Ga0307517, IMG submission 194515) | Populus trichocarpa ectomycorrhiza microbial communities from riparian zone in the Pacific Northwest, United States - 23_EM | ecosystem: Host-associated > Plants > Roots > Unclassified | place... | reverse complement strand
TGGGAGTAGTCGTAGCGGCGGCAGGCTGGGGTGGTGCAGACTGTGGTGAAGCCGGTTCCTTCACCCCGGGAACGCTAATGAAATAGACCGCGCCAGTAGGATCCTTCCCACCTTGAGCGTAATACTGTGCCCACGCCTGAACGTTCGAATCCGCATATCGCATGTTCGGATCGTACGTGTACGGCGGTCCGGTTTGTGTATTCTGGACAGGAGTCGCTTGTGCCTGTGGCTGGGGTTCGGCTTGAGGTTGCGGCTCTTGTTGCTGAGGCTGGGGTTGGGGTTGGGGTTCTTGCGCGAGTGGTTGGGGCTGGATCGGTTGCTGTGGTTGGAGCTGAGACAGCAGAGTTGGCCGACGCTGCACTTGGGACTGGTTAGCCTGGACCTGAGGCTGAGGTTGAACTTGCGGTTGCGGTTGAATCTGAGGTTGTGTCTGTACCTGGGATTGAGGCTGGATCTGCGATTGCGGCTGAATCGGTGGTTGCGGTTGGATCTGCGGTTGCGGTTGAATCTGTGATTGTGGTTGAATCTGCGGCTGAGGCTGGACCTGTTGTTGAGGCAGTGGTTGAACCTGAGGTTGTGGTTGTGGCTGAGCCTGAGTCGGTTGTTGCTGTGGCTGGGGATTGAAACCGGGTTGGGTAGTTGAAGGCCTACTTGTACCGCCAAGCGACAACGGCTGAATCTGCGGTAGTTGAGGGCCGGATACTTGGGGACTTCCGTAACCCGGGTACTGCTGAGGTTGTTGGTATTGTAAGCCGTTTGGATCAGGCCCTGGAGTAACGCCCAATGGCTGTGGCTGGGATCCGTATGGGACCGGTTGTGGTGAAGGACCTTGTGGTGAGGACTGTCGTGGGTATGGGCCAGCGGGTTGCGGCTGAGGGTAGACGTTGACCGGCTGTCCACTATACAACTCAGGCGAGTACCCGTGTTGTGGTGGGTGGAGAGGAGGTTGCTGGGGATAGGCATTGTACCCAGGCTGTTCATAACCAGGCTGGTTCCAAACAAATCCTTGAGGGGCGTTGGTATTGGCACCCGGTCGCTGGTGTCCGTAGACAGGTCGATCATATACTGTAAACGAGTCTTAGCCTGGGATCCTTCGTGAGTTCATGGCCGAATGGAAAAGCATCACCTTGCGAGTGACGAGCAAGCGACTCCTCCATCATCTGGTCGAAGATAGAGCGAGCCTTGACGAACGTCTCGTTCATAGTGACCAAATCGGCTAGGTTCAAGGCTTAGGTGGGGTTGAATGTGACAGGGCAAGCTACACACCTCGCTTTTGACTGTACTTGTCAATGAGCTTGACGATTTTGGGCCTGATAGTCATGCAGGATCGATACAACTCCTGGAAAGAGTCTTAGCACCGCACCATTTGTCACTCTAGCGAGTGCAAACCTGAATTTCCTCGTTATCTGCAAGATTATCTTTCGTAGGATCTATCTCCTTGAGCATAGTCAACAGTTTGTCAACATCTGCCGCTTTGGAGAACACCGCAACTTCTTGCTCCGCTTCACGAGCCAATTCAGCCGGAGTTGGTTCCGGCATCGGTTCCTAATCGAGTGATCAGAACCCAAGACGTTCAAAAGGCAGCCCACCCTTTCACTCACAACGTAGTTAACGGGGAAAATACCGGTCCTTCCCCTCAGTTGTCCTCTCCACCAGTCCTTATAACCCCGATCAACAACCTTGATAACGTCGCCACGGTCGAACGCAAGCTCTCCCGCTTCGGTGGGTTCAAAGGAATGCAACGCTCGTACACGGGTGACCAGTACTGCCGGACTGGGATTCACCGGGCTCACGAGGTCTTTGGAGGGAGGGAGCTTCGCGGTGGCAGTGTCTATCTGGACGTGAACCTGCGGAGGGACTGCGGATGCTGGGACGTATCCTGATTCTGCAGGTGGGGCTCGATATGGTTTGGAAGAGGATTGGCCTTGACTGGATCCGGTGGCTCCGCCAGAGGTCAAGGTATAATCTGACCATTTCGTTCGACCCCCCTTGTCCTGGACGGAGAGTTCTAAAACCCGTTGGAGTTCTTCCTCCTCCCTGCGCCTAACTTCGTCATCAACTCCCTGCGGAGGTGGCTCATTGGGGACGTCAAATTTATAGTCTGTCAAACCGACGTCAGTTAGGCCCCCGATCGAGGGGTCGATGACGGAAGGAGAAATGACGGACTCTTAGTCTGTAGACTATTGTAACATTCTTCCATAATCCCGAGGTCGGGGTTAGACTCGAATTCGTGTTTCCATTCTTCTATCAGACCGAGGGCTCGATGACGGACTTTGTCGTGAGTAGTCTAGAGGGAAAGAGACGGACATGCCACGTTGAGACCGATGCGGTTCGGGGACGACGTCTGTAGAGTAATGTAGAACGCACTCTGTCCGTGATGAGTTTCTCCAGCCCGGAAGTAAAAGCTTTCGACGCAAGCTCGCGATGTAGAACCAGTCCGCAGTTCTTGGAGAGGGATTCCGCTAAAGTAAGGGTGTATAGCTGAACGTTCGCATTCCGATGGGTGAGCCGTTTGAGTATCGCGGCGATGACGTTCCGGGCTCTAAGAGACCATGCATCAGTTACGCTGGGCAAAAGGTCCGGGGTGAATCGTTACCCTATCTCTCCCTCATCTTGGACTTTGTCGCACAAATTGAGGATCAGCTCCCAATTCTCTCCAGTAAGGTTCTCATCGGTCGTTTTAGCTGCAGCAAGAGGTAAGAAAGCCTTCCACGGTTCGACGAACGTTGGAACTTACCGACAATCTCGTCGTAAGGATTCGTTCCCCCGGCTTTGAACATTGTGGTCAAGTATAGCTGCGAGATTGGCACGCTGGTCACGGATCCGGACATCCGCCGTCACAGGTCACGCTCTTCCCTCTGTCAGACGAGCGTTCGGGTCAGATAACGATCAAAACACACGCATGTCCAAGGGTAAAGCCTCTCGACCTGCTTCCGCCTGGACTCGCTGACCGGATGCACAACCAGTACCACGAAGCTTTAGGCTGCTCGAGGAGCTCGAGAAGGGCGAGAAGGGCATCGGAGACGGTTCATGCTCTTATGGCCTCGATACTTCGGACGATATTACGCTGAGCCACTGGAACGGGACAATTATCGGCCCCGGACATGTACGTGGCGACGTTGCGGGGTCTACGGGGTGCTGATGGTGTCCCTAGACTGTCCACGAGAACCGCATTTACAGCCTGAAGATCTACTGTGGCGAGGATTACCCCGAGCAGCCACCAACGGTCCAATTCTCGTCTCGCGTGAACCTCTCATTCGTCTCCCAAGTAGACGGAAAGGTCGACCGAAGCAAGCTTCCAATTCTGGCAGAGTGGAATCGCAAACAGACCCTGGAGACCCTACTGGTGGAAATCCGAAGGTCTGTCACTCCCGCATGACTCCCTCGTCCACCGGACACTAAAACGATGCATGTAGAGAGATGGCAAGCTTCAACAACAGGAAGCTCCCTCAACCACCAGAAGGATCGATGTTCTGAGAAAGATATCCTCGACGACGACCCGCAATCTGTACGCGTAACTAAGAGATTCATATGCAATGCACGAAGCTTTTCACATAGAACAAACAGGATATTTGCCAGGTTACAACGGAGTGATGACGCGATACAATGCCAGGGGTTCGAACTACCGTTACGACTCTGCTGCTGGTTTAGCACTCCTCTTCTTAGCCACAGTGTTTTCCCTAAGTAAGATCGGTACTCTGATCAGTTATCTTGCGCACAATGGGGAAACTGTTCGACCCGGCTCACCTGAATCCGTTCTTGAATCGTCTTGATACCGTCTTGAGGTACCGCATCCTTCCAGTACCGGTGGTCTTTCTTCGCTTAGCCTTCTGGCCCCATTCGTATGAGCGCAGCTTGGCACTGGGGTAGCCGCATTGGCCACAGGCTGTAGAAGACGGTCGCTCGACACAGCGAAAACTTGTCCACGGGAATACGATTACGCACTTTTGTGTTGACGGTGGAAAGCCCTGTTACCGCATCGGCGGCAGACGGTGTGGGACTTGGTATGGCGTTTACTGGGCACGTCAAATAAGCGTCCTCAAACGCACGAAGGCGAGCGAGACGCAACGTACCCAAACGAAGTTGTACCTGAGGGTATTTTTCAGTCCAATCATAATCCCAGTGAGAACGGGTGACGCACCTTTGGACTAAGAAAACCAGGCGAACAACAAAGGAAGGTAGTCAGCGCAATGTCCTCTCAAAGTCGCTGATCCCATCCGAACAAGACCGATGCCATCCATCCCAATCCACCCGACCCCACCGCTCAAAACCACTCTCAAGGACACTCCAACATGGTCCAGCTCCAATGGAAATAGCGAATCCACTCACCATTTTGATTTACCGTCCCTCGGTCTTGCGGGTCGTCGGTTTTGTCGTTCGGTGTACTGGGGTGATGACTGGGTTCCTTATCTGGGAATTTCTCACAGACTTCGGCTTTAGCCGGAGAAGCCGACATAGCGCCCCGAACATCGCAAAAGCTGCCAGGACGATTTATCGCCGATATGGCGTGACGCAACGGCCACAACGTGTCCCAATGACCGCAAGACAGTATAACGTGATAAATCGCACAGAGAGAGTTACAACAGCGAGAAGGACGGATTCACAAAATACCAAGTGTACCGACAGGTAAGTCATGTTCGATCTTATGCCGTGCCACGAATGTCCTCACCTGTCGTATAGTCCATCCCCCTGGACCTTCTCACCTTGGCAACGTTCACGGATCCTCCAAGAGGTGGCAGCCTTTTACCATTCGGTGGTAAAAGAGGTCCAGAAAGCCCAAACACAGCCGTCAGTCCTTCCAGTGCGGGTGCGAGTCCCATCGTTCGAGAGGTGTACCCTTGTGTGATTCACCACAATGGTCGATTGGGGGGCCTGTACACCTTGTACGCCAAGTCCTCCCAAGCGCGGTTGGAGTGGAAAGCTAAGTTAGAGGAAGCGATCTGTTTGAGGAGGGTTGCACAGGAGTCGAATAAGGTGTTTGAGGTGGAAACTTTGAGTGTGGATACATTCTCTGATCCTGCCCTCACGGTGAACCCCGGTCCGTCATGGAATTGTGATTGGAATTTCACAGGGAAGGTTACTTGTTCCGTTCCGTTCAGTAAGCGATTTCGGATTTCCACAGTTCTTGATACTGACGTTCCGGATTTACAGCCACTCCTGATGGTCATGGTCTGGCAATTGGATGTGCTGAAGGAGTGTGGTTTGGGTTCAGGCATGATTCACGGCGTATGTGTTCCCCCTGCTCTTTTCACGCCACTTCCTCACTCTGGGCGTTCGTTTAGCGATGCGACGAGTACTACATCTACGAATGGTCTCTCAATGCGCCGTACTTGAAGATTTTGGCCTCTTCCTCGTGCTTGCAGACGGGGTACGAGATCGGAATTTTTGGTCCCCTAGTATACCGCTGACGGCCCTCGTAGTCACTCTTCGCCTATCACATCGAAGCACTTCTGACCTCGTCATCTGGAGCGACGAACACATTCCAGACACCTCAAAAACTTAGTGGGAGTGATGACGTGCAATTCTTTACTGCCGGAAACCTTGGGGGCAGGACGTTTGTCATTTATATGAAGAAGAACGTAGGTCCATCCAGAATTCTGCAGGATTAATGTCGACCAACTTTGGATACCTTACAGCTTGACAGTGTATTCAGAGTCCTTGAACCAATCACTGGAAAGGTAAACGGGAAGGCAAATGCTCAACGTCAACCTTCGATCGGGTCGATATTTGGTCTACGGTCTCAACGGTCAGAGTGGTTTCGCGTTCATCGCGTAGGATCTCACATTTCCCTCCACTCTCTGTGACGCTGAGTCTTTATTTTCAGGACTTCTTCTTGCCCTCGGATTCTTATGACTTGATGTTTCTGAACACAAGGATTGTAATACTGTGCAGCGAAGGTTTTGAAATCATGGATCTCTCAGAATCAGTCACTCGTTTGTATGGAGTGTGGATGCCTTTATTGGCACCCGCGTAGCTTCAAGAGTATTACTATCCCTCGGAAAGACGACCCACGATTGCAGGAGCTTACAAAGAGATGGGACTCGTGTAGGCCCGTGGGCGTGTTCAGGTCGAACAAAGACGAATTCCTGCTCTGTTATGATGGTATGTCTTGGGCATATTCCCTCGAAGCGGAACGTGTTCATAGCTTTCACAGAGTTTGGGTTATATGTCAACGATGACGGTGACCCAAGCCGTCACACAGGTATAATTGAGTGGGAAGGCACAGCGGAGCGGGTCGCCTGGCATCCACCATACATTCTCCTCTTCGACAGCCAATTCATCGAAGTCCGCCACATAGGGTCGGGCCGCCTCGTCCAAATCATCTCCGGGAACGGCATGCAGTGCACCTGGGACGGCAGAGGCATGAATCACTCTCAAACCAACTCTGGGGGATCTCGGGACGAAGTTGCTTCCCAGGGATCTAGGGTACATGGGGTGATGAATATGGAAGCCCCAAGGTGGGCGACAACTCAACACGTGTTTGAGTTGACCCCTTGTTTTTCCCCACGGGTTTGGTATGGTTAAATCTGTACATGCCGGTGTTTGCCACGGGGGTGCCCACAACCACCCCATCTCTTTCCTCCTAATTCGTCTCGGAATACTCTCCCGACCTCACGAAAGGACCTCGTCGTGAATGAGTTCCGCCGATCCAAGTCCAATCTCTTCCTCTTACCCATCTCAAGTCCATCACCTTCACTGCCATTTCGTTCTGCGTCTCTGACCCATCGCTTATCGCATGCTTCAAGTCTCTCGCCAAGACGGTTGTGAGTTGACACTTTGGAAATACTTCCTGGTGGACACAGACCCCTCCATGTTCCTGGGCCCGAATAGCAATACTCCGCCTCCTCCCGCACACGCTCAGAGATGTGTTGTGCCCGGACGTGACTTCAAAATATCACCGTCCCACATATCCTGTCATCAACGCTCACTATCCAGGATGCCTAATGCCCACCAGAAATGGCTATGTACTTGTAGGGATTTCCCCATGTACAACCTCGCCGACGAATTTACTCGTCACCTACTGCGCTATCTCTAGTTATCCTCTACTCATTCATGCGGTCAAAATGTAATTCGTCCATTCGTACTGTACGTTTATCGGCACGCTTTTCCGCAATACCCCCCCCTAGCGAAATGAACGCCAACTTCGCGGACTTCCAAGTTGGTAACTATAATTGACGTGAATAGGAGGAAATATCGAAAGCAGGTGAGACATACGATCCGGACCCGGGTAAGGGGCGGCGTTAGCGAAGACGGCGAGGGCAAGGAACAAGATGCTGGCTTTTGCGAACATGGCGAAAGGGCTGGGCTTTGTGGAGATGATAGAGTTGACTGGTCGTAAGATGACGCCGGGCCTGAAGATGGAAGACTGAAGATAAAACGAGGGAGTGCCTGCACTGAGGAAACCGAGTGTTGGATAGAGGGCTTTATATCCCCCGGATACGGCATCCGATGCTCCGTGGCCGCCTGTCTCGTGCAAGCGAGCGACTCATCACAGCGTAGGCGAACTCATGGTGATGACGGAAAACAGCAGATTGAACGTGGCACTCGCGACCAGGAGTTGGTGATGATCAGAAACGGAAGCAACACCCGGATTTAACGGGTGACCGACCCAGGCGGGGGCCGGCTAACGGTGAGTATCACGTTGTGTTGACACGCGGCAAGGGTGGGTGATGTTGGATATAGGTGAGCAGGACGGGTTGGGGGTCTGCAATTCATCTGATGGGTAGCAACAGGTCAATCGCCCTTCTGCGAGATAACCGAGGGGGTCGGTTCGCCGATGAGAGGACCACGGCTCGTGAGCCGGTGGCCGGTGTCGGATCGACAAGGTCCCAACCTCCTGGGAACGAATGTGGAGCTGGGTCGGACTCGTAGAGCTGGCGCGCCGAGTTCCAGACCAATGCTTAGAAAGTACAAGGCCGGCCAGCGGCAGAGCCAGGGACGGGTCCACTGTGAAAGGCTCCTCGCAAAGCGCACGGAATTGTAGAAACCGGATTGTGGGTTCCAGTCGAAAACGATCGGCTTATCCTGACGTACACCTCAGGGCAGGATGTAAAGGGAGTAGGATCGCATGCGAGTAACCGGCACAAAGAAGATACAGAGGCATGCATTCCGTCCTGTAGTGGGACAATGGGCCACACCCTCACGTCTCCCAATCTCAGACGGGCCTCCTTGGTCCTTTCACCGTCTTGTCTTCTAAAACATGTCGGGAATCCTTTGAAAATGGCCCGCACCAAGCAGTTGAATATACGCTGTGCCAAGTCCTTGTGAGGTGCTTGGTATTATTGACAAATCGCGGCCAGGAAGCGACGGTTCGTCGATTCGTCTTAGTGCTACCGGATGTCATGAAAGAATCTGGAATCACTTCCAATGACATGAGAACCCGGAACGACACTGACGCTATGATCTCATTCAAAAATGTTGTACGACTCGCCGTTATACCCAGTCTGTTCCCGCTGCCCACTTGGAGACCCTGTCCTGCGATCCATCGTTTCGCTCTCAAGGGCGGGCGGTAACTCAGAGCGGTAATGTAAGATTAGAGCCGGCCTCTGGACGGACGAAACGCGCCATTCAATTGAACGCTGCATTGTAAAGTACTATGATCCGGCAGGATACACGACACATGCCCAGCACGAACCATGGGTCACTAGTGACCGTACAAACCGAAAAGCAAGCGAGAACACCAGATTACCGACCTGCTGAGGTCGTTGTAGGAACCGACCGATGTTGTGATGCTGGGACGCTGAACTACAATACAACCAAACGTAGGGGCCGTATCGTGGAAGACGGTCTATTAAAAGTATACCCGGTGTAGAGCCTAGGCCACATAGCGTGTACTGAGTCCGCGACCGGGAACAGGATGTGGAGTGAAGAAATCACAATTGTTAATGGAGTTGGAAGGAACAGTTAGCTACTGGATCCCGTAACAAAGGTCTGGCCCGCCTGCTGACGAGAACCCCTCCCATCGCTCCGCTCACCATATGCCTCGAACCGCATCGTGTCGGCCTCGTCCGGTTGTTCCCCAGGAGCAGTCGCAAACGCGAGGCTAATCGACGTCCATGCTGAAGTACTTCTCGGTACCGCAGCCCGCCTGAGGTTCAGTATGATCCGACAACAGACGATGCTGTGCACTACTCGAAAAGGAACAGTCATGAGTGGGTGAAACCGAGACTGTACGGAAAGTGAATGGTTATCGGATTTAGAGTTGGAAGTATGTGAGGATCGCGCCTACCGGTCCTAGCAACTGAACAAGGATCACAGAGAAGGTAACGGCTGCATCCCACGGTTTAGCGTTGGAATTGCCAACCGAAGGTCTCCTTACCGGATAATACCAAGAAGAAGGCGACACCTGGCAGGCATGTCATCGATGCGACCTTTATGAGAGAACGTTGATAGGCGACTCACTGTCTCGGTATAACACCTTCAATAGCGGGGTACCTAGGGAAACTAGCACAGAGGTTGATTATCGCGACCGAATGAAGAACGGGTAGGCGTACAATTGCCGAGCGCTCTCCTGATAGTCAAAATAGCGAGAACTGTGATCGGGATTAGTTGATAGGCGGCGGCACAAACAAAGAAATCGTAACCAAGTTCAAAAAGGAGGAGCATCAAAAATTTGTAAGGGAAATTTGTCCCATTGCTCTGCACATAATAACACCCAATAGACAAGGTGCTGGGTAGTGGGGAAACTGACGAGATTGCATCGGTCGGGTGTATATCGGCCGCCCAAACCTAAGGGTTACTCACAGATCGTGGTGCGGATATCATACCAGGTGATTATGATCCCGGTCAGTGTTCCCACCTGCGCATACGGTGAGCCACACAGCCACACAAGTTTCGTCTCGGGGACGTACCACATAAACAACGGAAAGAGGGACGGTGATGAGCTTCGACCTGGAGTATATCGCGATGGTTCTCAAAAGGAGGATGGCTGGAAATGACCAAGGAATAAGCGATGAGGGCGGAAAACATTACGCCGATGTCTGACATTCCGAGATGGCGGCTCCGAAGTAGTTGTTCCCCGTGACCGGGTCAGTCAACGTCAGATACGGACGAGCTCTGGGGGTAACATTTTTCTCTTACAGACAGTGATTTTATAGAGGACGAGACATCTCTAACGTGTTTCCGTCGGTCAGCCTGCAGCAATTATTTGAGGTGCTGTACTAACCTGATAATTTATCGTGCCATACGGAGTGGTGTCTACTATAGACGGCGGAATGCCAGTCAGCGTTCCCTCCGTTCCAGCGATACACAAGAGCCGATTCTGACTCACGGGCGGTCGTTATAGGCATATCAAGAAATATCCCATACCGGGATATGAGAAAGAGTACCTTGGGTATACTCCACTTCGCCAGACATGCTCGACTTCACGATCGAAGAGTATCAACCAGTCGTGTACCTAGTGATCGACAACCGCCCAGGACAGGACGATCGCGGGCGGTCGGGGAGCTGCTTCGGACACCACAAGCGGAACATAACGAAGGGACTTACCAAGAGTACCAGCATCGAGACTTGAGGAGGGGGGATCGTCGATAAAAAAGACGAGAGGGTTGAACGAGGCCGAACGCGGGATCACAGGCTGAGACTTACGATGGAGATACTGTGGAATCGTGAGGGGTTTCGGTGAGCTGGGTGGTAACATAGTCACGATGAAAGGCGCGCTCACGGCGAGAACTTGCAACTGAGAATTGACAACGACAACCTCGGGATCCGCGATATTCTCCATATGACCCGGTCGTAGGAAGCAAGAGAGTGAAGAAGGGAGGGGAAGGGAACATATTTCCAGTAATTACGGCCAATGGGGAAGGTCATCGTGTTTGTCTTTCGTATCACCATACATATCGTTAGGTGGCATCAGTTGGCGGCGTGATGAATGAGGCCTTGAAGCTCAGATGGCTATATGATAGAGACATGGGTTAGGGTGGTTCATCAGCGGGCCGGCTCCCGGGGCGCCGGAAGACACTTTCATGACGCTCAGAAACACCTTGACGAATCGACGAACCGCCGCTTCCTCGTTGTGGGTTGTCGAAGGGGGGGGGTCCGAAAAGTTGACAGTATCAGCCAGGTGTTTGATGCGGATCATTTTCAGATGATTCGATGTGAGGATGGCGAAGGAACAAAGGAGGCTGGTCTAGGATGGGGGGCGTTGTCCACAGCCGGGCTGGGATCACAGTGCCAGCGCCTACGGACGTACACATTGGTCCTGCTCCCGGACCGGGGGTATTGAATCACGCTTTGAGGGGATCGAGCACCGAAGTAAGACGAGATATGTCATTGAATACGCTGAACGTTAGGTTTTTGGGAAGACGCTCATTGTCCGCACGCGTTAAGAAGGATGTAGTGCACGTAGACCGAAAATCAAGCGAGAAACCCAGATTACCAACCTGTTGAGGTCAATGCATGAACCGACTGATGTCGTGACGTC
>Ga0307517_10012876_pt1 | contig 11423 bp, 10 predicted proteins | sample 23_EM_MG_FD_194515 | JGI IMG/M metagenome (GOLD analysis project Ga0307517, IMG submission 194515) | Populus trichocarpa ectomycorrhiza microbial communities from riparian zone in the Pacific Northwest, United States - 23_EM | ecosystem: Host-associated > Plants > Roots > Unclassified | place... | reverse complement strand
TATCGCTTGAGAGTGTTTCCAACCTGGCGAGGGCAGATGCGAGCGCTTGTCCACGAGAAGGGTTTTCCTCCACTGCTTCAACGTAATATTCGACGAGAGGGAACTCGATATCTTCGTAAGTTGGATGTTCTTTCACCACCTGCAGCAAAGAAGGTGCCGGGTCCGCTTCTGCAAATGCTTGCTGGAGAAGGTGTTCGACGTTGGGGGAGGCTTCATCATCAGACATGATTTGGTCGTAGAGGAGTCGAGAAAGAATGTGTACGTGAGAAGAGTGACAATATGTAGTAATGACGTGAGAACGGTGCACAAGCCTGGCCAAACATGGAGATCCCTGTCCTCACCGAGATCGCCGTGGGTGCCGCTGGCAACATCTATCGCTACACCGGAAACCAAGGGGATCCCAATCACTGGGTCCAAATTTCCAGTGCCCTCACTGCGATCTCTGACGGAATCAAAACCAGTGTGTAGGGAGTCAACAGCGCCGGCAACATCTACACGATCGCGAACTCCGCTGGCAATATCTACCGCTGGATTCGTGATTACATAGCTTCCTACTTGCCAAGCATCCCAGCTTTGTAATACCACCTGTTACATGTTCGCCTCCGCTCTCTCCGAGTACATACAGTTTTAGTAACATTAGTCATTGCGTCGTTTGGTTCTTAATGACTACAGTCGAACCCCTTTTAACACATACTTCTGATAACGCATAACCCCTTATAACACATAGCTCCATCCATCCACCAAGTCGGTGGGCGGGGAATTGCACAGCATAACGCATAGGTCCGCAATAACGCATAATGCATACCCCTTGATTTTGGGTACCATATTAAGCAAACTCTCGCAAATTCTGGGTCAAATAATTGGGTTATTGGTACCCATTACCGTGATGCGACATATAAACAGACTTTGCAAGCCATAATCGCCATTTTCGCCTCGAGAGCATCATCATGGTATGAATTTCACACGATCCCTGAATCTATCAACCCGCTCTCGCTTGGTTTCTCTGCACTCTTTCAGGTGAAATAATTTGGATTTCACTTGTACTAGTCAACCTCATCATGTATGAGCCTTAATCCATTAACTCTCGTGCATTGCTTTTGTTCCGAATTTTCAAATCTATTTTTAGCCTACTTCTCTAAAGCCATAACCCCTCATAAGGCATAGCCTGGGCCGTCCACCGAGGGGTATGCGTTAAGAGGGGTTCGACTGTACATCACAAAAGTTGCTTACCGAGCCATTTTTGTATTCTTCGAGCTTGTTGGTAGTCGCTTTGGCTAAGGAATGCTTGCTGGTTTCCATATACATTGTGGTGGAACGTATTTTTTCTCGGAGCGCAGCGCATGCGATCGTCGACGACAGCCCATTCTCCAAAACAGGTCAACCGCCAGGAGCTAACATTCAGGAGGTAAGGGTCAATTTACAATGTCCAGAATGAGACCGGCGAAGGTCTCTCTAGTCATTAGGGGAAAAAAATAGTCATTACGAGGGAAAGTAGTCGTTAGCCTAATGATAATACTATAGTAGTATTACCTCTCTCCGTCGTTTACAACTCGTACATACTGAAATTTCTTTCTTTCCTGTTTTCTTTGACTCGTATCAGAACAGCAATCTTATCTCGTATTCTGTCTCATCTCATGTGCAAATTCTAACAGTTTTTTGACAAAAACCGACCAAATCTTGACACCGCCTATCGACAGATAACCACCGGCCTCAAGCTGATCAACTGGCGACATAATGACACTTGATCTGCCTTTTTCTCCAGTCTGATTCACGATTAGCCTCCTATATTCGAGCCTCTGTAACACCACCTCACACTCAAGTCGCCATCATCGTTCGCACCTCCAATCCTGTTCGAAGCTTGCTCCTCGGCGAGTTCGTCGGCGTTGAATTGGTCAAACGAATATTTGGCAGACCGGTCATCATTCTCATCTTTATCGTTATTGGTATCGCCGCTGCCATCACTGGGCCCAGACAGAGATAAATTAGGGTTGGACAGCCGCAAAAGAACGCGAATTTCCAGAGTAGGTTCAATCTTTTCAACCTCTGAAGTCCAAACGTTGCTGATGAAAGAAAATAAGGCTGTCAGGATTACAGGAAAGGAATCAGAAGGCGCCAAAAACGTCTGTGAGCGAAATCGGGGTTGGAGGGAGAAAGAGGGATTTGTCCAAGAGTAACAAGGGAAGACGGAGGGGCGATAGCATCAAAGATGCGAGCAACACTTGGGTCTCCAGGAGAAGTGCCAGGTGGGGCTAAATCTGCGCCGAGAATCGAAAGGTTTAGTTGGCTACAAATGAGAATGCGGTGGCTGTCTTATTTGATCGGCTTAAAGGCGATGATGGAAGAAAGTAAGACGAATGGAGGCATTTGTTTCACGTCAGGCAAGCCGTCCAACCGACGCTCCGACACCATTGAATTTATCTAGAAGGTGGAACATCACAACAAACTGCAATTTGACATCGGATGTTAATGGCCAGGACCCCCGAAAGTGCTGCAGGAGGCTAGATACCGAAATCAGGACAGGTTTTCTGAAATTTGAAGGGGTCGTCGAGCTCTCTTTTGACAAAAACGAAGTCAAAAAGCGTGGGAATTTCAAAAAATCCGGACAAGAACTCCAAAATCAGCGAAAATCAGTATCTACCCTCTTGCAGTACTTTTAGGGGTCCTTAGCGACCATACCTCATACAGTGGCTTCCGATTTGTATGGAGCGTCGCCAGTAGATAATTTCTATATCACAAAAGGACCTCTTTCGGGGGAGATACTATACAATGTCCCTCGGGGAGAAAAACGGGCGAGCTTTTCCCCTGAATCTTCGACCTCTAAATGCAAGGTAGCCTCGACGAACTTCTAGGAAGTCAAATTATCATCCCATTTTCAAGAAAGTTTGTCAAGAAACCTACTACTTATTCTCATAACAATCACGCGCGTGGTATGAAAGGTGGCTTAGAGGTCTCTCGTCTACTCGTTTCCCGATCACCCAGCAAGAACCCGCCCTCAATAGCCTCCCAGTCAAGATCCCCGAATTCCATACGTCCCAGGACAGTACGACAATGAAAACAACACCCCAATCCCACCGCTGGCATTTACACCCCTGAAGGGCTGGAATGTGGGAGCAACCGGGTTCCGTGAAACGATAAAGGCAGGAATGTTGGAATTGACCGAGTAAGGTGGGTCCATGATGGATGACGTTCGACATTGAACGGCTCCCAAATAACGTCGATCTATGTTTCCAGACGTTATCTGGTTCACGCAAGCTGAAAGGAAGGAGATCGCTGCGTTGATCCTCAGGAACAGCCTCCTTGCCAACACCCTCGTCCCGTGAGTTCCTCATTGGTTCCTCTACGCACAATCATGCTGATCAAATGCTGATCCCATCGTTTCCCGTCCAGAAAAGGCTCGTAGCTTCTTCCTGTGGGCAATCGCTCGGGTTTTTTCTTGCCTATGCCATCTCTCGTCACCAACGCCGCGGAAAGGACGGCTGAAGCCCCAACTAATGTGAGTTTTTTCAACTTGCCGTTGCTGTTAATCCTTTTCAATTTGATTTTATTCGCTATATTTCCACAGGAATCTTTCCTTCAAAGGCAGGGTATTGTTTCCTCTACGTTTAACCTGGATAGCGCTTGTAATTTGGTCAACAGTGAGCCTCGTTCGTCTGGTTGCTCTGCAATCTGTGTCTTACTCAAATGTATATGCATGCGAAGTAGCCGTCTTTAATAATATTCTTCAACATTCTCCATCGCCGCCTCCAACCCATCCGAAAATAGGTCAAATTTTGGATTTTTCAAGCCGTTCTTCCATGCAGTCAAGAGCTGGGATACCCTTGTGAAGACAAGGCTTGCTATCATATCAAAATGCTTTTTGGGCGTCATCCGCATGCTAAACGATTATGTGCATTAGTGAAGGGCACTCGTCTCCTAAAAATGATAACATGCACACAACAGCTTCATCAATAACTCAACACGCTTCGAAGCTCACCCGCTGGCCTGAATCTTTGGAATCAATCTCATTGACCAAGACGGAGTCGGAGAGAATTGTTGGACTTTGGGGGTTTCGTGGAATGGTGCGATGGTACCTCAGGGATACTCGAAACTCGAGCAGTGCACAGATTAGCATCCTCGTGAATGGGTGGTGTCTTTGTCATTCGGCAGGCTGCAGATTGAGCGGTAGCCTCTCGCCTGCTAGTGAAAAGCCGGTATGAAGCACGTCTGCGGCAATTCGGGGAAGAAGGTCGGCACGTCGGTCCTTCTTTCTGACCTAAAAGAAGGATGTACCCGAAAGATTTCATCCATCCCTTCCGCCCTACTTTGTGTTGTGTCCATCATTTCATGGTACATGCCCTACTCATTCAATCACAGAAGTTCGTGTCTGCCGGATCTCCCCATCCTTAATGGAAGTGTAAAATATTGTTGTGGGTAGCTCCGTGCCACTACTGTGCCTACCATGCCACTCCCATTCCCACCGTGTCATTCCGGCACCGACCGTGGCATTTACGCGCCTACCGTACGACATGGCACGGGGGCACGGGAATGCCACAGCTTTTACGGTTTTACCTGTGCCCTTTTTTATCTAATTACATACCTTGTGATATACCATAATGCCAGGTATGGTCCACGGAGTGGTATGGGTTATGAGGGGTTTAATTATAACATGTTTAAAAAGCCTTATGTTGAAAACTACCGACTTTTCAACACAACCTTCGCCCTGATGAAACGTGCCCCTCTTACGATGTGAGAGGGGACTTGATTTCGATATGGGCCTCCAGAGCTACCCTGTTGTCTTCTTCCCTCAAGCGCCGAACAATATTGTTGTCAAGTCAAAACTTTAGGCGACTAGGCACTGGAACGGCATGTTACGAGACCACATTCACGTTGTGCGGTATGTGTGACAGTGGCCAAAGGTACAGGGTAGGGCTTTATCCTTATCGAACCTTCGAAAAGTGGCAGCGTGAGTTCATCCACGATGTATGACACGAGAATCCACGGATTACCTCGTTATTTAAGCCTCCGAATGGATAAAATTGGGTATCTTGTGGACGCTGTAAGACATCTCAAGATTGGTGGGAGAATTTGTTCAATTGAGCAGGTAATTCCTGTTTTCCGCCCTGACGGATGGCGACAGATCCCTGATATGTTAATTATGTTTGAATCCTGACAACAACCAGGCGCACCAACTCCGAGATTTTACCAAGACACGTTCTATAAGAACTCTGGATAAATCTATTTGGAAACCCCCCTTTCCAAGAGAAACCCGGGGTTTCAAGCCACTGACCTAGAAAACCCTCATTCGAAGAATTTGATGGCCATCAGAGTTCGGCCGTCAGTCACCTTGGCCCTGGAGGTGCTCTCATGAGGTGAAGCGCGTGAATACAGTGGTTATTCAATCAAGTTTGCCTCGAACTTGCACAAATAAATTATGATTATGGCGGGCGTAAAGCTCAAGATGCCAAGCCTCCATATTGGGATTGGGAGACACATTTATCGTGAACACCAGGCGCTTAATTGCATATGACCTGGTGATCTTTCTCAATGGCAGTGTCAAGGATCGAATTTCAAAGTTATACCTACAACCGCTCAAGTAAATTTATTTCCCTTGATATGCAGGACTAATAATAAAATATTGTCACGAGCCTAGAAGACTACATTGTCAGGACAACCTCAACGCAATCTTGTGCTGAGGTGCTCCCAATAACTAAGGTTTGGAGCGCCTCAATTTGCTAGCAACATGTAATTATAGTAACACCAATCCATGCATGCATATACTAATGCCTATTTTTCTATCCCATGGGGCGTAGAGTCGATGATTGCGCGTTCCTCAGTTTCTGCCCGACGATCGGCATCTCGGCAAATCCCGGAAGGTCATACCGATCATGATATTGGAAACCCCCGAGTTTCTCTTGGAAAAGGGGAGATTTATTCAAGAACTCTAGCCTGCAATGGGCCAAATGGTCGAAACGACGACAGCTTTCTTGGTATTCTTCGTCAAGTATCTCCGACTTAAGGATATCGACATTTATCCCCAGATTAATGTTCCTGGAATGTCCGGTGGCATTACTAACATCACTCCATACATCGTTCGGACCCACGTTCTGTCCAGTCACACGATTTTCGCAGGGGAATGCCACTGACAAAACCAAATTCTTGACAGATTTTGGGAAATTGGACGGAAGGTTGATTTCTGCTGCTCGATGTCAGGATCACTTGACCGTTAGCATAAGTATAAAACAGGTCCTCCAACCCTCTGTGTATCATCCAAGATGCCCACTTGGTTCCTTACCTCTGTTGTTGCTGCAATGCTCATTGCAATCTGGGTAGGCTGAACTTAAGCGGGTATTACATTATCTTTCATTAAGCTAATGGCCTTTTAGGGAAATCCAGAACCTACTCTAGCTATGGAAGCTCGGCAAACATCCTCTAACCCGAATGCAATACTCCCTGGTTGGACCCGACTAGGATGCTTCAGGTCAGTTAGACTCGTACCAGGACATATGGTATATTTGACGACATCTAAATATTTGCAGAGACCAGGGAGGGATACGCGTATTGCGCAAGGCTTCTTTCACAAGTCCAACCATGACGCCCGCAGCTTGTATGAATCTTTGTACCCCTGGAAATTTTGCCTTCGCCGGAGTCGAGTTCCATAATGTATGTATTTCTAATTATGCACAAGAGTCGAGCTGATAATTGAAACTCGATCTCGTAAAAAGGAATGCTGTACACTCCTCGTTTATCTCTCTGATGAGCGCTAAATGACTTGATTCTTTTTCAGGGTGCGATTATGCGATGCAAACTAACATCAGCGCACCAGACAGCGCTTGCAGTGACTCTTGCACTGGGGATAACACATTGACATGTGGAGGAATGGGCGCTATCACCATATTTGAGAACTCTGCGCCAAATGTGATCCACCCAGCCAACAAACCATTCGTCAACACTTGGCAATATAAAGGCTGTTTCTCGTAAGTTACTATCCCATGGCTCTATTCTTTTTTGTGCTTCTTCAGACTAACAAAAATATGAAATAGGGAACTCGATCCTGTTCAACAAGCGCCGCCGGCTCGCGACCTCGAGCGGAGGGTTGGGATGTCAGGACCAGTCACAGTAGAGACCTGCACTGCAGCATGTAAGGCGAGTAACTTTGCCATTGCTGGGTTGGAATATGGAGGAGAATGCTGTACGTATAATCAACCTACGACAGTCACGCGCGTACAAATTAAAACTGCTAATCTACAGGGTGTGGCCATGCAATGCTCGGCGGCGTAAGAGTCGCCGACAGTAATTGCCTCGTCGCGTGCAATGACGATCCCACTGAATTCTGCGGCACAGCTGGCTCCAATAACGGGGAGGGACATACTCAAATTTCCATCTATCAAGATACCTCAGCACCACCAGTCAATTTCCAGAGTTGCTTGGAATCCAAAATCGTCGGAGATGTTATTCTAAGGCCAGTTTTTCAAAATGGCTCGTCAATTCCGAATGTCCCGATGCTGAGCGGGTTATCGGATGCAACGTTCCCATCCGGTTTCAATATCTTATCAGTAAGCACCTGTCCTAATTTAAACCTCCACGAATTTAATCCTTTACTGTTTCAAACTATAGGCATGCGCAAATGGTGTCTGCCTCGACCATACGAACTTGGGTCTTTTCGGCCCTGGTATATTGAACGGACAGCAAGCAGTTTCCTTTAGAGTCAACCCGGGGGACTCTCCAGTGTCGGTTTTCGGAATTCCTGGGGTAACATTTTTCAATAGATACTGTTGGATGGTATGTTCATTATGCATTTTGTGCCTTGTCGAAATTTCCTAACGCATGCTTGCTTTCCTTAGGCCAACCCTGTGAATCCCGTTGGCCCATTGTTCCAGCCCCTATTGTTAGGCGTCAATTCTCGTGCGGATCTTTGGGCGCTCTGTCCGAACATTACCGCCGGAGGACGTTTGGATGTCGTATTTTCTCCCAGAGATAGTCACCCGAATTACCAGAAGAGTGCTTGCGAATCTATTTTCATACAGACGGATATAGAAACGCAAGTAGCGATACAGTCCGTCTGAGTCTACATTACCTCTGGGTTGGACGCCGGGATAAGTAGAAGCTCGTCTAGATATGTTGCACTTAAACAGTCTAATTTATGTTTATGGTATTTCAACTGGATTGTGGCGACAAGAGGTCACTGTCGCCTGATATCATATATGTGAGCGTGAAGAACTTTGAATGGTGGATGCAAGGGTGGTAACTTTCTGAGCATCTCGACATCGTCGTTGAGGAACTGGGAAGAAGAGAGGAGGAATAGTGAGGGGAAGGATCTGGAATGGGTTGAGGTACAGCAAGTGAATTTATATGAGTCTTTAATTTCATACAACTGTCTCGCGACATTGGCAGTAGGCTTGTCGTTCATGTAGGATGTCCTTTAAGGTGGCAGTGACTCGTGAGAACACTGAGAAGGCTGGGGGATATATTGGAGGTTGATTAGCTTGAGCCTTGAGGGTTTCGATGGTGGTGGAAAGGGGGTGCCAGTCCGACTCAGGATTGGAATGCCAGACCAGAGTCTGGTGTGTAGCGCCACTCTGGCGGCAGGGAGGTTTGGCGCCGTTGATGGGCGGTGTTTGGCGATGCCATTCTCTGCTTAGTCAGCGTCTGTCGGGTTGGTGTTGGTCTGTCCCATCATCATGGTCGACCACCATTCCACCGGCGCTCTCAATATTCATCGTTTTCTTGTCCTCGTGCCCCATTGCCTATCTCGGTTCATCTCATGTCATTGTAATGCTATTTTTTTACCCTAATTCACCGTTTAATTATCCATTACGGTTTGAGAGCAAAGGCTGTCACAAGAGTTAAGCTCCAGCCACACATTCACAAACAGCGCCATTCCTTCCTGTATCGCGCCCATCCAACTGGCCAGAATATATGACTACAACATCAACGATGGCTTCCCTCTCTTCATGTGCCGATCCCGAACGCTAGTAGAACATTCCCGTAGACTACGATTTACGGTGAGTTCCTCTGAACTTCCTCATCTGGCCTTACCTGGATAGCCGTACTTACTGATACTCTGTTCGTCCCTCCTCTCAGCCGTTCTTATAAAGAACAACTTGTATGGAGCAGCGGCGAGCAGATATGTTCTGCGTGAGAAGCTTAGGTATGCACGTCTCCATACGTCGACGAGCGACTACTTACCGTCTACTGGATTCTCCTTCCCTTTAGACGATTACAGTGCTGCTCGAAACCCACAATGGACCACCTTCAACACCATGGTTACCAAGCGGGATGGCGAACGCCATGGCCAGGGTTTTTTACACCTCAACGGCAGCCCACATCGGCCACAACAATGAGCATGAGTACTTGGAACAAGGGCTTTGGTCAGTTACAATTCTCTTTTCCAAATACTTAGCCGGTACTTACTATTTTCGTCCACTTCCACTCATTAGCCTATCATTGACGCTGCCTAATATCAACCCTGCGCCGTTAACGAGTATCACCAGCCACAGGTCGATATCCGCATAGAGGGCGGGGGGTCACATTCGACGAGGACACAGACAGCACCATATAGACGGCTGCTACTTATGAGACACACGGTGAGTACAGCATTATCGTCCACGAGCGGATTACTTACGACAGTCGTTCACATTCATCCCATTCAGCACATCTACGTCTTCATCGTGTTCGTCGAACCGAGCGAGCTGTAACGCTGCTATGTCAGCATACGACCCCGCGGAGTCAACAGGCAACCGACTGACCCTTTCAAGCACAATTTTGGAGTGGGGGATTCCATACAATTGTAACACCTCACGAGAAAAGGCTCTGTCGACAACGGGGGTTATGATATATGGTGAGTTCAGAACCCTCACCCACGAATGACCAGCTGACTCTTACTGCTGCCAAAATCCTAGCCTATCCTGTGAGCGCCCATTATCGACGATGAGCGGGGGACCTACGACCAGCTAGTCAAGACGGCGGCAAGAAAACGAAGAGTTAGTTGACCTAATTCCTTCGTTGCAAGAACGGTGCCGGTTCGAAGAGCCAGAGCAACCACAACGAGCAGGAGACAAGAGAGAGAGAACGATAACGACTTACCCGATTCTGTCATCGACGACCACTAGAGAGCTCGAGGACGAGGGGATTTGGGATTCATCTGCTTCGTTGAATCGCAGCAAGCGGCACGCGTACCTAGATACAGGAACCTGCCGATAATTGACTGGTGTTGTTGTTGAAGGGCGAGGTGACTCGAGAAAGCTCGTCTACGAGCAGGTAACTTTTACACCACCACTTCTCATGTTTGGCCAACTGATACCACACTCTCTTAGTCATTTTTCACGAGCATTAGTCCCCGCGGCGAGCGGCATGCATGTCTAGATACAGGAACATATTGATCATCGACTAGTCTCGTTGGAGGGCGAGGAGCTGCGCGAAAGCGCGTCTACGAGCAGGTAGTTATCTAACCACTTCTCATGTTTGCTAAACTAATATCACATTTTTATAGTCATTTCTCACGATAACCAGGTCCTGCGGCGAGCGATCAACAGTTTCCTTGATCAAGGTTTCGTGTTCAAGACAAGTATTTCGGATTAATTAAGCCAGGAGACGCGCGGCAGCGCGTCGACGAGCCACGTACGTTTACCTTGTATTGTGCTAAACTTTGACTGACTTCTTCATTACTGTTAGGCCTTTTTTTCCCCTATCTTTCGCGGGGCAGTTAGTGTTCTTACATGATGTTGGGCACAGGGTTTATTCAGAAGTCTACGACGTATGTTCCGACCCTTATTCTTTGAAGTTGAAAGTACCACTTATTCCTTAGTTATAGATCCTCTACATCAACATCGGCGGTCACGACATTCACTATTAGTCCTTGGGCTTCCACCATGATTGGGAAACCTGCGAGTGCCTCATGGGTGATCTAGCCCCTCCGGCGAATGGTGGATAGTCCTCTATATGATGCCCGTCATCAGGATTTGGTACGTGTTTCCCTGGACGCTAGATCGTGTTCATTCTCTGATTCCACTCTTAGTCATCCTGCGGAGGAAATTGAAGGTGATTGAAGGGAATCATGTGGCTATGGGTATGCGTTAAGTAAGGTTATTCTTTTTTTGGTGTCTTCGTGTTAAATTACATTCTTATGTGTTGTTTAAAGACATGATGATATGAACGCACTTATCTTAGCCAAATCAACAATCCCTACCCACGCCATATTATTCAACGCCCAAGTTATCGCGTGCTATGGCTTACCAATGACATGGTGGCTATCGCTATCGCCTTGTTCTTGACTGAGGAGGGACAAACTTTAGAGTTAGTTTAGCTAGCGTACATCAGGACAAGGAATGAATGGTGCAAAGCTTTTGCCAGGACCCTGCCTTATGCTGAGCAATGTCCGATCCAAAATCGCCAAATTTTGGCACTTATGTACGGACGATTTTTTGCGAGTTCCGTCCGCATAGGGA
>Ga0307517_10012874_pt1 | contig 11423 bp, 3 predicted proteins | sample 23_EM_MG_FD_194515 | JGI IMG/M metagenome (GOLD analysis project Ga0307517, IMG submission 194515) | Populus trichocarpa ectomycorrhiza microbial communities from riparian zone in the Pacific Northwest, United States - 23_EM | ecosystem: Host-associated > Plants > Roots > Unclassified | place... | reverse complement strand
TATAAAATAATCATTATTATCTTTGTTGTTTTTTTTTTATCATTTTCTTGATTTGTTTTTTTTCAATTTTGTTTCTCAATATTTTATTTCATTTATTTTTTTTTCAATTTTGTTACTCATTCTTTTAATTGCTCTTTTTTAATCCTTTTCTTAATTTATTTTAATTTTCCCTTAACATTTTATTTCATTTATTTTTTATTCAATTTTTGTCCTTATTCTTTTAATTTCTTTTTTTTATTATTATTATTTTATTTTATTTTTCAATTTAGTCTCTCATTATTTTCTTTCATTAGTTTTTATACCAGATTTGATCCTCATTATTTTAATTGTTATTTATTTTCTTTTTAATTTTTTATGATTGATAATTTTGTTCATGATTTTTTGTTTTTTGCCTTCTACTAGATCATCCTAATCTCATGATTCGGGTCACTAGTTTTGAAAATTAGCATGATTTAACTTCGGCCTTTTCATATAAAAAAAAATTCAAGTTCATTTTTTGACATTAGGTTATTAGGCCTTGAGCTTTTTATTTTTTTTTCCTTTCTATGCGGTTAACTCGGGTTGACTTATATTTTTTTTTCAATTCCATCCTTTGATATCAGGCTACTAGGTCTTGAGCTTTCTGATTTTTTTTTTATGCTTTTCCTTTCTATGGGGTTATCCTGGGTCGTTGGTTAGTCAAGTTAACCTAGAGTGACTTAGTTTTTTTTCAATGTTTTTTATTTATTTAAATTCAATCCTATTTTTCTAGGTTATTTAAAAAAAAATATTTTTCTTAGTGAATATTGATATTAGGAAGAAAATAGGGAATTATTAAAGAATTTTATAGAAAAAATCAAGTTGAAATTCAAAATCTATTTTGAAGTTGAAGATGGCAGAATTATAGTTTAGTCCTTAGTTTTGGAAAATTATGATTTTGCCTATGAATTCAAAAAAAATTATAGCTTCGCCCATGGTTTTAAATGGCAATTTTTTGGATAGGTTTTGATAAATAATTGAGACTTACTAATGGTTTATTATCAATTTTATTTATTTCATTTGAATTTGGAATTAATTTTATTATATGTTGAAATGAGTTTAGATACTTAAGAAGCCCCACATATTGCTTGTTTGTAAAAGATTGGTTGAACATTGCTATTTACATACTTGTTGCATAATTGTGAGTAATTAATATAAATATACCTTAAAAGTATCAAGAATTTTTTCCATGCATTTATTTTGAAACTGATATATTAATTGTGAGTAATCGATGTAAATATTTTTTTAAAGAATGTTTATAAAGCATGTGTGTTTGCGTCCTTATATTTATATGAAATATGATATATGAACTTGGTGTGATGATAGGTTATATACTTGGTGTGACAAGTTATATATATGGTGTGATGGGTTATGAAATAGTATGAAATTTACTAATTAAATCACTATGTGTGTGTGTGTGTGTGTGTGTTTGATTTTATTATTCTTGAATATATTTATATTAGTTAATCACTAAGTTGTGGAAACTCATCCTTTTTCCACAATTATTTTCTTTCAAGCTTATAGATTTAAAAACTGGAGAAAATAACTTGACAACTAAGAGTTAGATGTCAATTTGTTGCTCGTTTGCCTTTTGGTCTTTCTTGAAAACTTTCTATTGTTTTTTCATATTGTGAGTTGTGTATATAAATGATGTAAATCTTTAAAATTACAATAGATTTCAATTGTGAATTGAGTTCTTGTTCAGAGACATTAATATTTTGTATATGTATATATGATTGATGTGATTGAGTGTTTTTATTTATTTGAATTTCTTGTTTGAGAAATGTTATAGTTTGAGGCTTCGTATGGTCAAAGTAGCATTTATATATTTAGACCATGTGCCTTTCATGTTTTGATTAGGGTGCAATAGTAATACCATTATTGTGTTTTAGTTCTTGGCTAAAATGTCATACTATGATTACCAAATTGGCAAAAACCAAATCATGGTATAGATAGAAGTCTGTCAGCTAACCTTCAATAAAATAATATGTTTTGTGTTGGATGATTCTTTGATAGGTACTGAAAACCTCTTTTTTTTTTTTGTATATGAATTAATTTTAGAAAATAACTAGTAGGTTTGTGCTTAGCATGAGGGTACTTGTTAAGATTTGAAAGTCTATTTAACTTATATATGCTTAATGAATCTCAATTCCAAAATTTCCATATGTAATACACATATGTATGAGAGTGCAAGACTTGTTTACATACTTATCACATATGATGGTAACTCGAAATTAATATCTGATCCAATATTAATAATAATATATCACACCCATCTTATCATATAAGTATGTCAAAGTAAGAATATTAATTTATGATAAGTTTATGTTGCTGCCATTCATAAAAACTAGTGAGTCTAAAAAGGCGGATTGATATTTGGCTGTCATAATCTATCTCCATTAAAGATTACTAGACTCATTGAATTGTTAGACCCATTTAAGAAAAAGATGTAAACCCCTGGTCCAAAAATCAGTAAACCAAAATCATTATGGTAATCCTTAATTGAAAAATGGTAAATTAAGAGGAAATATTATTGTGATTTAAAATAAACATCCTCAATGAGTACTTAACTTAAATTTTGGATGAAATAAAGTAATAAAATTGATACGTGAAATGTTAACTAGTGATAAATCGTGTAAACTTTTCAATCGTGTAAAATAACTATTTAAAGAAAAATATTTTTTTTTTTAGATAATAGTCGAGATTTTGTTAAATGTTTTGGCTAAAAAGAGAATAAGCCTTATAATAACAATAAGGCAACAATAGAGAAGAGAAAATAAAGAAGTCATAAAAGCATGAAATCTGCAATAGAAAGAAGAAAACAGGGATCAAACAATGGATAAAAACTAGAAGTCAACTTTTGTTATCCCCAAAAAAGATCCCATCAGAGTTGATCACTAAATCCAAACTGGTGGAAGCAGGAGTTATGCTATCAAACTTTAACCATAAAGAGAACCTGTGAAGGAACAAGTGAAAACAACCTTGAAGATCTGGAGTAGCATCATTGAAGATTACATCATTGCGATGAAGCAACAGACTCCACACAATAGAAGAAAAGAGAAGCTGCTATGAAAGATTCTAAAATTTACCTTGCACCATTGGTAGCATATATCATCAACAAAATTTAAGAAATAGTCACTAATACCCCCTACAGATATAGAAATTCCATCCATAACGTCCAGGAAAAAAACACATTAAATGAAGAGATGACTTGAAGTTTCAATACTTCTTTTATAAAAACACATATCTAGCTTGCTGAAGAGAAAGGAAATCATGCTGAAATAAGAAATCATTGGTGAAAACTTTATCTCGGACAAGCAGCCAAAGAAACAATTAAACTTTTAGGGGGCATCTTTTAACCATACTGAAGACTGAAAAGGTTGGACACCACCATAGAGTAATTGATCCAAGAGATGGGCACTCGATTTTACTGTATAGAGACCATTTGTGTTGAGAGTCCATCTACATATCCGACCTAAAACGATGCATTATCTTTGTTCCTAATAAGGACAACAAGTTGGGATCCCATTCTCGAAAGCTGATTTGTATAGGTTAATAATAATAGATTTTCATAGACCAGAGCCTAAAGAAAAAAGTCTCGATATCCATTTAAATAACATAGCTCTATTTTTTTACATAAAGGAGCATATACCAAGACCTCTTTGCTTCTTATCACGCATTACCAATCTTTATTGGACGTTATAAAAAGATCTATGCTTAATAGAGCCACACCATAAGACACGTAATTGAGTAGAGGTAAGTAATCTACAAACTCCCTTCAGCATCAAGAAGACTAACATGAAAAAATTGACAACGAGTTGATGACACTCTTAATTAGGCATAGACACCCAGCTATGCTTTAAAACCTACCCTTCCACTGATTTAGTCTTCGATGAAATTTGTCTATAACTAGCTTTTCACATGGATATGCAATTTGGATTTGCACCCAATGACATATACCAAGATAAGTGCACGAAAAAGAGTCAGTCATGCAAAAAGTAGTTGAAGCCAGGCTCATACAAAAACAATCTTCCACGTTGGCTTTGATAATAGAGCTATTATGGAAGTTAATGTGAAGACCTGAACTTAAAGCAAACCACCTCAGAATTCTTTTGACTTGAAGAAATTGATCAATCTCTATTGGTGTCATAACCCATTTATGGGTTATTCTTCAAATTCATCTTTCTTTTTCTTTTCAAAATTAAAATAAAAAAATAAAATAACAATAGCAAAAAAATTGGCATATTAGCAAAAGCAAGCTGGGAGGATTTCAAATGTAGAAAAATAAAGCTGTAATTTTGGATGGAATTGAGAGCCTAATTGTACTCTATTATACCCAAAACTAGAGAGACAATGTAAATTCAAGGTCAAATTAAATCATTATTGGATGAATCTATATAAAAATTAAGCCTAAGGACATAACTAGATTTTTAATAGGTCAATTTGATTTAATAATGGGCCAAATTAAAGTTTAATTATATTTAAGAATTAATTTGGATCTAATTGAATGATTTAATTAGGTGTAAGGACTTAATTATACTTTAAATAGAACAAATTAATTTTATTATAGACTTAATTAATTGGTAAAAAATTAAGTTTGAAAGCCTTGTCTTTGTCTTTTATATTGTATTGTTTCCTCTGTTTTCATCATTTCCATCTTTTATATTCCAAGACAATAATCAAATACTACCACTGAGTTTTTATAATTTTAAACTAAGGGCAATCATGCTTTTGTTAAGAGATATTAAAATTATGCTCGCGTGTTTTATAAATGTTTAACAACATGAAAAAAAGGGACTCTATCATACTCAAGTTAAATTTTCACTTTAAGAAAATTACAAGTTTGTGGAAAAAACACAAATGAATAAAAAAATTACAAACAACTAAAATTAACTTTGGCATGCACGGTTGAAACTTGAAATTGAAATAAAAGGACACGAAGGGCAAGTTTGGTGATTGTTTGATATTATTATGTTATATCTTGTTATGCATTGGATAATATATTGCAATATCTTATGTTGGGTTGAAAATAATATAAGCAAAAATAGTATTTAATAATTGGTTATTTTGATTTCAAAACTTATATTTTCATTCAAGGATATAATATACCTCACAATATTTTGGTTTAAAGTAAGGGTATCATGCTTCGAATTAAAAGAAAAACATTATTATTTTTTTAGTATCATGTGCTTTACTTTTAAAACAAACATACCTTAACCAAACATTGATTTTAAATCATCATTGGTAAAAAGTGAAAAAAAAAAAAAAACTAGCATTTCTTTAAAGATCGATAAACACTTGACTATTTAGTGACAGATTTGAACACCAATATCCATAAGCCATAACTATAGTTATCCAACCTGATTTAAGAATTAACTTGAAAAAAAAAAAAACATGGATCCAAGTCATTTCAATAGTTACATATTTCAATTATTTTTATGAAAATCGCAGCGTTTTTTTTTTTAATGAATGCTTATTCGATAAGTTTGAATCGGGTTTAAATGGAATAATTCAGAACTTGGTTAGCTGTGGAAAATTGTAGTCTACCTCGAATCTGCTCATAAATTATTTCTTTTATTTCAGTTTGGTCTCTTTCCTTTGTAATTCAACTCTTTCAATATAATACACTTCTTTCAATTACATCCCTTAGTTTCACAATTAGGAACACAAACTACCCAACTTCTTATAGTTAAGCCCTTTCCGAGTTTTGAGTTGGCTACAATCACTATCCAAAACTCAATTACCCCTGAAATAATATCATCAAAGCTTACAAAACTCGCTACATGATTCTCTCAACAGAAAACCTTAAACCAGAAGCTCCTGTAAGACTGCCAAACAAACCACGATGCTGCTACAGAAGGGATATTCTATGTTGCAAACTTTTCAAGGATGTCTCAACAGGCAACACTACAAATTTTTCGAACAAGTCTTTCATTACTCTTGCCGTAAAATCAAACTTCTCATGCTATAGTTTATATAAATGTTATGCACAAGGAAAGAAATTCCATCTAACAAGGAATTCTAGACAAGTAGGAAAATCTAAACACTGCTTTATTGAAATCTGAAACACAATATAATGCTGGATATCTTCCTAAACGAACATTTCATTTTCGAAGCCGTGTCGTTGGAGGTTGAAAAGAGACTTTGATCAGCCCTAAAATGTTACTGTTGCGGTGAAAGTAAGAACACTACTGATAATAAAATATAGCTAAAGTTCTTATGCGAATAATTAATTAAATATTCAAAACTAAAAATATATAGTCATCTCATACGTCTAAAAATAGTTAAAGTCCAGGCTCAAAGTTAGCCGAGTACACCTAAAGAGCTATCATAAAAGCAAAACGTCGGGGGGCGGTAAGCAGGGCGGTCTAAGGAGTTAGAAGGATGACCTGGATTCTCTTAATACAAGGGAAGAAATGAATAGAAACAAGAAACAAACAAACAAACAAAGAGGTCTCACTGTACTTGTTATTTTCGCTAATTACAATGCTAAAGCCTATTGTTAACAGGTTTTTAGGTGCTAAAAAATCCTCTTTAGTACGTAATCATACAATATTAAAATCTTTAGGAGTCAAGATATATATATAGGAGAATGTGTCCAGGAAAAAAAAAATTCCGAATGAACATTTACCCTCGTAAGCTTTTTGTTTGTTTGTCTGTTTGTCACTTTACAGAGAGTATGACTGTATCAGTATCTCCCGCTATTTCTCGATCCAGACACCAAATTGACTTGAGTATCAAAAAGCTGCCCTCTAAAGTATAATAAATTTTCATCAACCCTTTTCTTTCCCCTCGCCACTTTCAACCACTCCTCCAATCGACACACCACGACGACGACCATGCATTTTTAAAGAGACATGGCACGTGAAAATGCATTTTCAGCTTGAGAAGTTGGGAGTGGACTCAGATGGGGTGGAGAGCAAATTAAGATTTTAGGAAATTAATATTGTTGGGTTTTATTAGTAGGTAGTATTTTGATTGATAAATTAATAATTATTGTATGATCGAAAGGGTGGAGTCGACAACCTGGGTTGGAGATGCAGGATTTGACATTTACGTGTTGTTTCTATCGAACACACTTCTCTCTCTCTCTCTCTCTCTCTCTCTCTCTCTCTCTCTCTCTCTCTCTCTCTCTCTCTCTCCACTCTCAGATATATATATGAGAGGAGAGAGAGAGAGAGAGAGAGAGAGAGACACACACACACACACACAATTTTCAAGACTGTGAAAGCGTTGAAATATGTAGCCAGTATCGTCCTCTCCGTTTGTCACTCTGATGTACAGTATTTGGAAAGATAGAGAAGCATGGACCAGATGGTGGTGGAGCCTTTGGTTGTGTTATAGAGGTGATAGCATGGCAGCACTTCTTACGGGCACCTTCCGACCCAACCTCACATGAAAAAAAAAATCCCTGAATCTGGCAGTACAGGTACTTACTAATCATTCCATAATCGTTAAGGTTAATTAATTGCGATTAATAATGTCTTTAATCAAATGGTCACGGACCATTGTATCAAAAACCTGATGAAAACAAGTGCCCGCAACCCTGCCTTACCACGATTCAAGGCAGCTGTGAGGAGTAAAGCACCATAATTTTAAAAAGAAAACAGCTAGCATTTCGAGTTAATTATATTTTAAAAAGAAGAATGTGACTCTGATTCTTCCACGCCATGGCTTAATTATACTATTTTCATTGACTTAATTATGTAAGTGTCAAATGTCAAGAATCCCACTGCTTGATTTACCGATTGAAAGTCTTGTCTGATAGAATGCTAATTAATCTGTTTGTGTTGTGAAACACGCGGAAAATTTACATGCAGTAGCCTAAAAAATCTTCATTTGACTATTAACAGTACTGGATCCAATTTTATTGTCATTGAAAAAATTGATAAGAGACGGACATTTTAGGTAAGGCATCTTTCAATGTTGCCGATTTAACATATACTGGCAATTTATTACTGCAACTACGACTACCATGCATAGTACACATGGTGATTTGTGACCAAATAAGCAATTAATTAGAACCTCACGATCCATTCCACTAATAATTTCAAACGAGGCGAGAGGCACATCGAAGAGAGAGAGGAGAGAATGGACCCAAGGATTTTTAAGGCGATGTGTATAGGAAGATGATGGTTGTGCCAAGTCTCTATCGGGACACCGAGAAAGTAGATGACAGTTTTTAATAAGCCAAATAAATCTTTATCTCAAGGTCACCATTTGTTTCCTTCCGTCAACAACAATAATTTTAATAGAGTAATGTTACATTTCTATCACTTTGTTTGTTTTTTTCAAGAGTAAGTAGCAAGGTCAACTTGGATCCAAGAGCATGAAAAGCTGTTGTGGTAAATAAATTAAATATTCAACCATAAGCTAGGATGCTGTATGCTGAATCCCCCATGCCATATTCTTAAAAAAAAAAAAAACAGAGAGAGATTAACGCGAATCATGTTAACAACGTCTTTGATCCTTAATTCTATCGCATATCATAGAAAACAAGTGAGTTTGGAGCGTCAAACAAGCTCAGTATGTCACATCGAATAAGTGCTCAAAAAACAGTTTCTCACCGAATGAAAACGACAAAGCAATTAAGTTTTACATGGTTCTCTCTCATCCGAGTTAGTGAAGTTTACCACTTTGCACAAAACTCAAAACTTCGTAAGTACTTCATTTTGTCAAATGTATTTTGCATTTTCTTTTCTATAATTCAATGGAAAATTTTAAAAACGTCCTCACACAGCTGATCTTGTTAACAAGGGAGCTAATTTATATTTATGAAGTTGAAAGAGAAAATTGGATTTAGTTATGAAACAACAGAGAAGGAGAGAACAAAACTACATTCAACATTAAAGAACACTCCATGGTTTTAGCTTCAATGTAAATCTAAAAAGAAAAAAAAAACAAGAAATTGAAGCAACAAGAAAGAAGGTAAAAAGGCAAAGTGAAAAGGAAAGCGTGGACCCCTGACTCTATCTGTCGGTCATCGCCTCGGATTTCTCGCCTCTGCCTAAAAAGTGACACGGCAGACGAGGGTCCATTCTTTCATGCCCAATTTTTATTTTTATTTTAATTCTTCTACTTAGGGATTACTATATTCTACTGTACCGTTTAATTTTCTCATTCCAATCGCAATTAATTGATTCGAAAAGGTGTAGATATATATATTAAATGGGCCTTTGCATTATCGGGCAGCTCAAAAACTCAACCACTCCTCTGACCCAATTCTATGCCTCCTTTACTTTGATTCCTTTACTATCTTCTTATCAATTATTTTGTAATCATACAATAGGTTTTCTTAGCATAGTACACACCATTCTACGGTCCATAATGGGTATTTAATTTCTAGGCTACATAGTACAGTAGACAGCACAGTTACAGTCAACAGTGTTCGTGTTTGATGACACCATCCAACCATCATCTAATGGTGGGTTTCACTTGGGTACGTACATGTTCAATCTCTTACGAGGTGTTACCATCACAGTCATCTGGAAAATCCAACGGTGGATAAGGGTTTCAAGAACAGAGACATGTTTCATGGAGTCCACCCCTCTATTTTAGTAGTGGTGGTATGATATGTATGAACATGAAAGTGAATGGGTTCTTATTAGAATAGTATTTGATTTGTTTTTTCAGAGATGATGAGAGGGAGGGAGGGAGGGAGAGAAAGGTGCATGGGGTCGTGGTCATTTCTGGAACTGAGAAACCCCAGCTGGTAGGGGCGGGTCTGCACCTATCTTTTGTCTTTTTTAACGTTGGCTTTCCACTCTTTTTACTCTTCTAAATATAGCCCCCATACCATATCATTCTCTTCATCATCACCAATCTTTCTCTCTCTCACCAACCCCCTTCAAGATAGGCGAGACTCTTGGGGGATAAAGAGAATAGTTTGAGAATCACCGGCACGCACACACACGAAATCAAATTCCATATATCTCCCTCTTTCACTTGGAAGAATTGATCAAGATTTGCTAACAAAGGTAGCTTCTTTTTTGAGGGGAATGTTGTCTGGCTCGAGGACTTTTTGTTGATCAATCTAATCGAACTTTCTACCTGTAGATCTAGTATCTTATTTAAGATTGATCACGTATTAGGGTTGTCGGACCAGGCTTCATTCCCCCCAATCATTGCTTCCATCTCAAGGGCTGTTGCATGTACAGGTTTGATTTTTAATCATCCTTTTTTTCTTTAATTGGTTTGGTATATCTTAATCTTGCTCGGGATAAAAAAACTGGGAGTTTTTTAATCATGGGTTTTTTCATTTTAGTCTTTAGGGTTGTTGGTATATATGCAGATTGGTGTAACCATGATGTGTTTTGACCATGCTGAGAACTAAGAAGCTTCATCATTACTCTTTTTCTGGTTTTCTTTTTCTCTGATCATGTGATGATGGTGTTTTTTCTGTCAGTCTACAACCTTCGAAGGCTCATCATTACTAGGCAGATTTTTCCCATGATAGCTTCATCATGTATCTGATCTGTCTGTTTGTGCTATTTCAGATCTGGCTTTCAACTTTTGATGGAAATGATACTTCTATTCTTCTCTCTTACTCGTTTTGTTTTATTGTGTCTCATGCTGCAGTTGTTTCTGAGGTTTGGCTCTGATCTCCAAATCAATATTTTACAGAGAAGAGGGCATGTGCTGTGTGAAGATGTACAAGCAAGAAAGTGATGCGCTTTCTGTCATTGTTTGAAGAGTCTCTCGATTCTCTATTGAAAGAGATAGAAAACTTGTTGGTAATAAAAGTCTAGACGTACTTGCATACTCGTGATATGAATTTTGGATACAACATTTTGGCTCAGATATTTAAAGTTTTCTATAGTCGTGCCCTTGGTTTCTTTGCTTCCTCTTTCAGAAGAGTTTTGCTGTTTTCCAAAATCAAAGCTGGATGTTTGAACATGGGTAACTTCCTATGCATGCCTGCCTGCCTACTTATGAAGTGTGCTATATTCTACCTGTTTCTTGGCCTCTTTTCCTTTGGGTTGAGTAGGGGTAAACATTATCATTATTATTATTATTATTATTATTATTATTATTATTATTATTATTATTATTATTATGCTTTCCCTTGAACTGCTGTTTATATGCCAAGAATATTTTAAATTGAGAACAATTATGTTATTGCCAGGAGTTTGTGCCCGCGTGTTTTGTGTCACTCTCACATTACATGAAACAACCTGTCTTGGCAAAGTTATCTCTCGATTACATTTCGAATTCTTTTCGAACAAGAGATATTGTTGTGAATTCCTCAGTTAAAGCCTAGCTAGAAAGGAATGGATAATGATAGCTCACAAAATCCTCTTGTTTCTTAATTTTAACTCTACTAGCTAGAAAGGAATGGATAATGATTCTTGTTTCACCATTTGATTATATATGCCACGCGTTAAATAGCAGGTTCGTAATTAAAG
>Ga0307517_10012873_pt1 | contig 11427 bp, 5 predicted proteins | sample 23_EM_MG_FD_194515 | JGI IMG/M metagenome (GOLD analysis project Ga0307517, IMG submission 194515) | Populus trichocarpa ectomycorrhiza microbial communities from riparian zone in the Pacific Northwest, United States - 23_EM | ecosystem: Host-associated > Plants > Roots > Unclassified | place... | reverse complement strand
TAAGAATGGTGAAATTTGAATTCGTGACCGCTTAATCATTGAAGCCCCGATATTATATAAAAGAGTTAATTCAATCCAAAAACTTAAATTATTAGATGAAATCTAATAATGTAATTTCTACATCAATCTAATAGTAATAAATAGAAATCCACAGCCTAGTCTCTAATTTAGTGACTTTTCTTGATTGTTAATCTATGAAAGGAATACATCAATCCTTTTTGGTTCTTCTAAATCTCCAAATATGAATTATTTGAGAATAATAAAAAAAAGAACACCTAAAAGATCTCTCGTTCCTTTACTCTTTTCAACGAGAGTACAGTACACGTGATTTTAGAGATTAGTGTGAACGAATTCAACACAATTCCCATGCAATCCAAAAGATCGCAGGATGAGATTGACAGTTAATTTCTAAAGAAAAGGCAACTCCAAAATTCTCTAGTCTACGCATAGAATGGATTATAGCCATCACATACCTTTCTCAAACTGAATCCTATATAGCCTAAGGCTCTCCAACCCTAGAGCACTAAAAAGTTGCTGTTTCACACCGCGGTACAACTGCGTTCTTGAAAAACAATATGAATTTTTTCTGTTGTTTGAAATGAATCTGTATCGTGATTTTGATAGGGTGGAATTAAAAATAAATTTAAAAAAATAAAAAAATATTATTTTTGTATATTAAAAAAAATAAGTATTTCCCCTTCCTAATTTACACCAACCACAGCCCCTATTTACTGGCACAAAACTAAGTTCCTTGTAATAAACACGATGAATCACCGCTTGCATTAATGAAAGCCCACATATTTCCCCTTCCTACAACACGGCATGGATTTTCAGTGAGCCTAGTAACTAAATTAAATACAGCATTGACTTAAATTCAGCTCTTAAACTTCAAAAATAAATGGTACCCTGAATAAAACTTCGTCGCCCTTTCAGGAAAGAAGAAGAAGAAGAAGAAGTTCAATTAAATTGTTGCTATACAACAACTTCTCCCACTGCTGTGACTAGTTTCCTTCTGTTTTTATTTTTGGAAAATAAGTTTCCCTTCTTCTTATCTGTTTGAGTAGTAGTTGTCGTCTTGATAGTTTCATGGGAGCTTGCGCCGCATCACGAGCCTTATTTTTACCTCCCTAATTATTTGTGTATTATTTAATATTAAAAGAAATGTCCTTTTTTACCCTGATCTTGAAGTGGTAAGTACCCAGCTAAAAAAACCCCCAATCCCCAATGCTCAGATTCCTCTACCCATTGTCACACCCGTCTTTGGTTTTTGAGCACACCACCCCCACACCCAAAAATCTCACTCTCATAATAGAAATTCCCTAGAAAGAAGAATGAAAAGAGAACACCCAAATCTCCATCCCCAACAAATCTCAGACCCATCTACTCTTGCTGCAGCTGGGTATTCTACTTCTACCAGTGCCATGGCACCTCATAACGGGAAAGCTAAGATATGGGAGGAAGGAGAGGGGCATCAAGCAGATGGGGGGATGGACGAGCTTTTAGCTGTTTTGGGTTACAAAGTAAGATCGTCAGACATGGCTGAGGTTGCCCAAAAACTCGAACAACTTGAAGAAGTCATGGGTCACGCGCAAGAAGATGGTCTTTCCCACCTCGCATCTGATTCTGTTCATTACAATCCTTCCGATCTGTCTACCTGGCTTGAAAGCATGATTTCGGAGTTGAACCCAAATCTCAATTTCGACCCCTCTGCTGATTCTTTACTTGCTCCTGCTGAATCTTCCACCATCACTTCTATCGATTTCTCCGACCACAAACATCATCAGCAACAAAAGCTGTTCGAGGAATCATCATCATCGGATTATGATCTGAAAGTCATACCAGGTAAGGCTGTCTTTTCTCAGACCCAAATAGACTCTAGAGAATCTAAACGCTTGAAAACAGACCTATACCAGACATCCTCTTCGTCATCATTGTCTTCCGCTACTACCCTTGGTTCTTTTGGGATTTCGACCGAGTCGACTCGTCCGGTGGTCCTAGTTGACTCGCAAGAAAACGGTATTCGTCTCGTCCATCTCTTAATGGCCTGTGCCGAAGCCGTTCAAGAAAGTAACTTTACCCTGGCAGAAGCGCTCGTCAAACAAATCGGCTTTTTAGCTGTTTCCCAGGCCGGAGTCATGCGTAAGGTAGCCACCTACTTCGCCGAGGCATTAGCTCGGAGAATTTACAAATTATGCCCTCAAAACTCAACTGACCACTCTCTCTCAGATATTCTTCAGATACACTTCTATGAGACCTGCCCTTATCTGAAATTCGCTCACTTCACGGCCAATCAAGCAATTCTTGAGGCCTTTGAAGGGAAAAAACGTGTCCATGTTATTGATTTTTCTATGAATCAAGGGATGCAGTGGCCTGCTTTGATGCAAGCTCTTGCTCTTAGGCCTGGTGGGCCGCCTGCTTTTCGGTTAACCGGTATTGGACCACCGGCTCATGATAACACGGACCACCTTCAAGAGGTGGGGTGGAAGTTGGCCCAGTTGGCGGAGACTATTCATGTGGAATTTGAGTATAGAGGTTTTGTTGCTAACAGTTTGGCTGATCTTGATGCTTCTATGCTTGAACTCAGACCCACCGAGTCTGTGGCTGTTAACTCGGTTTTTGAGTTGCATAAATTGTTGTCTAGGCCGGGTGCTATTGAGAAGGTGTTATCAGTCGTGAAACAAATGAAACCGGAAATTGTTACTGTTGTTGAGCAAGAAGCGAACCATAATGGCCCGATTTTCTTGGACCGGTTCACTGAGTCATTACATTATTATTCGACTCTGTTTGATTCGCTGGAGGGATCTGTGAGTACCCAAGATAAGATAATGTCAGAGGTGTACTTGGGGAAGCAGATTTGCAATGTTGTGGCATGCGAAGGGCCTGACCGAGTTGAGAGGCATGAGACCCTGACACAGTGGCGAACTCGGTTGGGTTCGGTTGGGTTTGCTCCGGTTCATCTCGGTTCCAACGCGTTTAAGCAAGCCAGCATGTTGTTGGCCCTGTTTGCTGGTGGAGACGGGTACAGAGTGGAGGAGAATAATGGGTGTTTGATGTTGGGCTGGCACACACGCCCGCTCATAGCCACCTCTGCTTGGCGGCTCAACACCAACCAACCGGTAGTTGGTGCTGCTTAGAGAGTCAAAACACACTGAGTCTACTCGTCCGAGTTAGGTCAACTCCTTTTCGAACCCCACACAATCCAAACCCTAGTGCGGTTCTGTGTGATATGCTGAGCTGCTCCGGAGTTAAAGTGAGACCCCATCACTTACCCCGCTTGTCTCTGGATCACCTTTTGTTAATTAGTAGCAGTATTCTTTTCTTTTCCTTTGTCATTTTTTTTCTTAAAAAAAAAATCGCCAGCTGTTCCCTTAGGTATTTTCATTTCAAGTCTTTTTTTCCTCTTGTTTTTTGGGTGGAATCTTCTGCGTTTTTCAGGATGAATCAAAAGTTGTATTTATTTATATATATATATATTGTCTTTAATAAAAGATTGGTAGAACTCTTTTGGAAGCAGGACCTGAACTGGCCGTCATCTCGTGGATCCACCTAAACGATAAAAACTATCCAGCTTTTCTTCATTTTTCACCCTTGTCATATATTCCACATAGAGAGGCAAGCTAATCAAGGTATGAGAAAAGTGATGAAGACTGGCATTAATTTTCAAGTTGAACTACAGCTACTGCTTTTTTTTTCTTTTTTTTTTGGTTGCAGAGGACTACTGAGAATCTTCTTTTATGTCAGGAAAGCAGACTCGTATATACAAAAGCGTAAAAAGTCTCTCTTTTACTCCTACTTCTTTGCTGTGAATCTGCCATTCAGCTTATTCGAAAGGTTAACTTTTGGTCTGTTCTTTATTACTATCACATCCTTTCTCCAAACCTGCTCATCCATCATGTTCTACCAAAATTACAACCTTTTTAGGAATACTTTCGTGGTCATATGTGTGTGTGTGTGTGTGTTACCTTTAGTTAAAATTTTGAACTTCTGCAAATTGTTGATCCCAGTTCGTTTGAGATTGGGTTTTGTTGTTTAGTGTTGATGATAATCTTACAAATTGGATGGCCGCTTCTTTAGACTCAAATTTCATATGGGTCAAATCAAGAATGTCCATCCTATTTCCCTCTAACCAGATGATCGACATGCCCACAGCTTTAGTGGATCCCAGATCATAAAAGACAGCTCGAACTTGCAGTTCATGTGATTACTAACCATTAAAATCTAAGAAATCTTCCTTTATAGGAAGCAAGCAAGAGTAAATGGAAAACTAAAAGCAGAAATCAAATATGCGGGGGTAATCCTTGATCAATTCTTCTCTCTGGCAAAATAATGTGCCCATTTATCTTATCTACAATGCCGCCCATGATTAAATTGGTCAGCGTACTGCGTCATAAAGTAGCAGAAAAGGAACCATGCCCCTCCTCCTGCATGCTTTATCATCTAGGAAAATTTGAAAACAAGCAAATCACCACCAAAGAGATTGCTCGGGATTTGTCAACACTGTAGGGGGCCAATAATTTAGTGTACACAGGCCAGTAGGTGTCTGTATGAATGGAAGGAAGGAAGCACCATGCCCATGTTAGCCTCTACGGATTGGACCAACTTTACATTTAGGTACACTACAAGCGATGATATATTGCTTGTTTATGGTATTTCTGCGGTCTAAAACAACATTTAATTCAACCATGCAATTCCTTTAAAATGCAACTTGCCAATTTGCCACCATGCGTTTGAAAATTCACTAATCTTTGGACATCACATCAAATCTCGTTTTCAAAAGCTCGCAGCCTCTTTTTATTGCATTTTCTATTAATTTCCCTTTTTACTTTTCTAAAATGTATTTATTATTTTTTAAAGAGAGAGAACACGCATGACTTTAATTTCCCCCCATTTAATCATTACTTATTCATTCTATTTATAGAGAGGTCAGGAAAGTGGTCCGTCTTCTTTAGTCTTCGCATTGTTTACTACACGAAACAATCAGGAAGCCAAGTCAAACTGAAACTGTGAGATATTTTTTTTATTATTATTGAGAAGCTAGACGGAACTCGAAAAAAAAACGAGTGGAAGGGAAGGCTAGCCAGGGCAGTTTAAGGGGGCAGTTTACGGGAGTGTTTGGAATTGAATTTTATCTTGTTTTTTTATTAAATTTTAATTTTTTTTAATGTAAATTATTATTTTTTAGTATTTTTGTATTTTGATATGGTGATGTTAAAAATAAATTTTAAAAAATAAATAAATATTTTTTTCATAATTAAAAATACTCTTTGAAAGAACCCCTAGCACAAACTGGTTGGCGTGCTTTAATTTTCTTCTTCCCAATTTTAGACACACTACAAAAAACATTCTTGTGGATTTTAGAAATGGGTCAGTGTTTAAAAGAGTCAGAATCCCTCACTCGTGAGTTTGATACTGTTTAAGATGTCGGGTAGGCTTGTGACTGTGACATGATGTCTTAAATAGTGTAAGCTTTGTGTGTGTGTGTGAACAGATATATATATATATATATATATATATATATATTAACAAATCCAGAAGCTACTATGCAATATTTTCACGTTTTGTTGATCATATCGGGTTAGAAAATCTGAAGGGGTGTGGATATAAATACAGGAGCTTGCCAATTGACTCACCGCTACCTTTCTTAGCAGTCCTACTCTCTCAATCAGATGCTGTATCTATCAATTAAAAGTTGTCTTTATTACAAATAATATTTTATAAAAATTTAATTTTTTTTCTTGTTTAATTTTTTTTTTTAAAATAGTTTTAATACCCTTATATCCAAAATAATTTAAAAAAATAATATTTTTATATATTTTTAAATAGAAAATATTTTTAAAATATCAACTCAAAAGTTATTCATCAGCAGCAGAAGTAAATCATAACAAATTTTGTATACATGAAATTTACTTTAAAGCAGTGGCAAAATGACAATGGCGTTGGGATTACTAGATGTGAAGAAAATAATAAAATGGTTGTCCAATGTCAACACCACACCAATAATTTGTATATCTAAAATATCATCTCCCCCTATTATAAAGTAATTATTATTGAATTTTTTTTAAAAAATATATTCTCAATATTGATACAAGGATAAGAAAGAGTTTTATATAGCAAAGCAAGAAACTCTAATGATAACACTCAAATAACTGGTTTAATTTTGTATAAAAGAAAGAACTAAATAACTTATATATCTATATCATTGAGCGAAAAATAACTAATATTTTACCATTATTTGTATAGAAAGTACATAATTTTTATTGATTGATGCATTATTAACTATATCATCTCATAATTATACATGGTTTTTCTATTAATAATGAAATAATTCAAGTTGCAAGTCTCATTCATTAAAATCGATGATCTTCTGTAAAAGAAGAAATCGTAGCATTAGTTTTTAGTTGTTTTTAAAAAAACTTATCTGTGTAATTATAAATGATCGAGTAGAATTTTACCTTCGGAATATAACTCTTGGAATCTTTATTTCCATCTACCCTCTTGAGCAACAAAATCTATTACTTACTGGGCCGTAAGAACCCATGCTATCAAAGTAATTGAGCATTTGTCGCTCACTTAACAATAGCAGTACAAGCATGGCTCGATTTCAAGTGAAAGAGGTACTGGGTAGAAGGCTACGCAAGTACAGAACGAGCCCAAATTTTACCACACACCAAATTAAAGACGGGCCAAGCAAAGACTAATGACTGATTCTCAAACATCTCTCGTGTCAGGCTGTCAGCGTCTTAGTACTGATAAGGCTAAGAGACCCCTTGGTTTTGGGAAGTAAAAAATTGGTAAATTTTGGATGGCCGCAGCCATCGAAACAGCACTCGGTCAAAACTCTCTTAAATTTTGATGGGCTCTTAAACTTTCGGTATCTGACACAGTGATCCATGGGTATTGAAAAGAACAGAAATTAAATTTAACTAAAAGAATTTTTTGCGGGGGGCTGGTTGCACAATCACACAAAACAGTTTGCATTCATTCAATAAAATTGTAAGGAAATATAAATCTATTTTAGCTCTCACAAAACAGGTGGCTGTGACAATTTCTAGATTGTTTTGGTTTTAGAACAAAAGAGCAAATTGAACTAAATGTCCCACTCTGTTTAAATGATTGTGACCAAGCAGACACTTGCTCGGAGTCTTGATACATCAAGTTAAGGAGATTGACTGACTGTCACCACGTAATACAGGTCTGTTCGGAACCTTCGGGGCTTGAAGAGTTGAGTTTCTATGCCCCACCAGTTTATAACAGGAAGCAGCCAAGACCTTACAACTATATGCAGACCTAACACCATTTTAAATTACTGGTTGGGCTTATTAAGGAATTAGTTAGGCCTCAGTTTGCTCCAAAACGGAAGAGACAGTACTTTTCTAGTGCCGTGAAGAACAAAAATGTTAATTGAATGACAGGAAACTATGCATCGGAAAAATACAGCTGTTTCCACAAACCTCATGTTATGATCGCTGGCAAAAGCCTGACCTACATACATCTCCTTCCCTCTCCCTCAAAACCTTACTATCAGATACATACCTCTGAATGTGGACGGGCCTCCTGTCAAACAGACCCTTCCTGGCATTGACAGGATGAGGAAATATTCCTTCAGAACTTGCTATAATTGAATTTGAGGAGGTTGCTTCAGGACCTAAAATATGGTTGAAAGCAACAGATGCCTGCCTTGAGAGGCTTGATTTCAAAGTTCCAGTTTCAGTGGCCAAGAGTCACAACACTTCCCTAGCAACTGCTATTAAACAAAGAAACTTGAAGGGGTAAGTTCGTCTCTCTTGCGTGTTCAGAGAGGGTAGTGTTGTGTTTATCCTTTCCTCCCCCTGTATTACAAATCAGTTTTAAGGGATTGAATTTATTGGAACAAGCCGTCCAGGAGTTTTTAGGCCCGTGGTCCCCGTGAGAGAAAAAAAATGAAAGTGCACAATTCTTTGGGATTCTCCAGCCTCTTTTGGTATGGCAACCATTAACTAGAATAACAAAAGTAGTCAAATACCAAACGATTTACTTCCATTTCAAGATGCAAACCAAAATTGATAAGAAGAAAGGAAATTACTAAAGACAACCAGAGATGACTGTCTATTTTATCCAAAGAAAAATAGGAGAACAATTTGATTGATTCCCTGAACAATCAGGAATTATTCGCAGTTCTCCCAACTCAAACCGGAACAGAAACCCCAAGGGGACATAACCAAGAAAACAAACAACCACACCAACTAATAAGATGACCAAATCCAACAACTTGGCAAAACTTAAATGAAATTGGAATCAAATTCCATTACTTCGAAAAGTTACTTGATGAGAATATATGATATCCAACGAGGGGATATCTTAAGATTGAGAGACTTGTTAATCCATGCCTTCCAGCTCCCACTCCCCCCCTTCTGGGCAAATGCTGCAGTGGATCTTCCATCATCCGCCGCTTTCAAGTGCTGTGGTTTCTTGCATAGCATAAAATTGCGAGCTCCCAGTGATCCAATTGTTTCCCAGGGGCTTATAGCTGCAATCAAATTCCACACAGATTACAAATACTGAACCTAAATCATGGCATGCAAGAAACAGACATAAATTGCTATCTTTCTCCGAAAATAAAATGGGTTCACAAGTTTCAAGCAGAATCGGAATAATTTCTTATAAATTAAATACAAAACGAACAAAATGACACAAAAAAATTGGGGTTTTGGAACAAGCAGCTTACCATCAGAAGCAGCATTGCGGCAGTAAAGCAAGAAATCATTGAGGTCAGAGCCTAGAATTGGAAGGCGACCCTCACGCGCATAAGACTTCAAGGCAGTATCAATAACAGCAGCCACTAGCTCCTCCTCGTTAACAACAAACCGGATCGGTCCTGCACTCCCCAACACCGTCACGCTAAGCAAGAACCTTTTGCCCTTGGCTACCTGGTTCTTCTTCTGCTTGTAAAGCAACATTGTTTTTCCTTTTGTTTTTCTCTCGAACAACCGACAAAAAAAATAGAAAAATCTGAACAAAAAAGTTTTGAATTGGCTTTTTTTTTTTTTTGCTTTCTTTGAACAAAAACAAATAATCAAGAACTGGGTAGTTGTTGTTATTAAAAATCAGCAAGAACAAGTTCCTTTTTTCCTGGTTTTTCTCTGTTTACGGGTCGACACCGATGCAACGATAGTACCAGCCTTCCTTGCAAGATCCGAAAGCAAAAGCAGAGGCCACAGAGACAACGCCCGCCCTTGATCGACAAAGGGAGAGCATGTAATTACTACTACTTAAGATTTCCACCATTCACAACGATAACAATTGGATCTTCTTCTTTGATGATCTATTTCTACAGAACACAAAAAAACACCGCCTAAATTAAATTAAATTGCTTTGCTTCTGCTTTCGTTGGTGACAGACGATAAAGGGGTATTGAGATCTGAGAGAAAATTGTGGGGTGCCTTTTTTTCGGGGTTCCGGATATATATGAGGACGAGGGAAGGAAAGGGGCTTTGGAGGAGATGAGGGTTTGGGTTTTGATTGTTGTTTGTTTCAATGAGGTGGGCTAATTAAACAGAGGGATTTTGTTCTAATTTTGCTGGCGTCCGTTACTTAGCGCCGACCTCACCTGACAGCAAGGAGAAACCTTTTGCACAGGCAAACACGTTTTTTTGTTTCTTTGAAAGTTTGTTTCTTCTCATACGCTTTTTCTTTCCTCCGTGAAACAGCATGTTTGTTTTTAAAAAGTTTTAAAAAATATTTTTTTACATTAATATTTTTTTAATATATTAATATCAAAAATAAATTTTAAAAAATAAAAAAATATATTATTTTAATTTATTTCTAAACAAAAAATACTTTTAAAAAAATCACTACCACAATATCAAATAGATTTTAAAATTGTAATTTTTAACAGTATCTTATTAAATGTTTGGAATTTCATTCTAAATCCAGGTTAGATAAAATATATTTTTTAAAATTATTTATTTTTTAAATTTTTTTATGTATTGATGTTAAAAATAAATTTAAAAAATAAAAAATATATTATTTTGATACATTTATGAATAAAAAATATTTTGAAGAGCAACTCTAACACATTCCTAAACACCCTTTTTGCAATTATTATAAATATTATAATAGTTATTAAACCTGATTTGAAATGACTAAAAATTTAATCTGAATTACATAGATTAAAAAATATATATGTTTAAGGTTAATTAACCGATACTTTAACTTTTTTATTTTTTTAAATTAATATGAGTGTTCGGGCCAGCTTGCGTGTATCTCAACTAATTTCATGAGTCTTGAAGTTAACGACCATATAAGTTTTTAATAGCCCTGAGATTTGTGAGACTCGAATTGATGATATTTAGAAAACAAATTTAAGATATAAATAGTTAAACTACATCCTTAAAGTTCACTTTAACTTTTTATATTCTGTCATGGCAAGATCCCACCACCGGCTTAAAAAAAAAAAAAAACCTCCTTATCTTACCAAAAAAATCTATCGTGCGCCTACACCTAGGAAAGAAACACAAAGTTTTTTTGGTTTTCTAATCAAAACTTGGGCCAAAAAACAGTTGAGATCTCTCTTCATTTTTTTTTTAATTTCTTCTCTACCCAGATTGAGATATAATCCATTAAGTTAGAAGATCAAAGTGTAAAAAACAAGAAAAGTAACCATTTAGATGGTGGTGTAGTGGTAAGAGTTTGAGATCAAGAAGTTTGCTTCCTCTATAGTCTCAGATTCGAGCCCTATGGTTGCTCATATGATGGTCACTGGAGGCTTACATGGTCGTTAATTTCAGGGCCCGTGGGATTGGTCAAGGTGCGCGTAAGCTAGCCCGGACACTCACGTTAAACTAAAAAAAATAAAATAAAAAAACAAGAAAATTTCTTCGTAAATCTAAGTTTTGATTCATGAATTCATTTTTAACCTTCTACTTTCTCTTGTCAACCTTGAAAGTCTTTATAATTTCCAAATAACTGATTTTGATTTAAAAGTTTTTTTTTTTTTTTAGTTTTTGGTTTCCATATCATAGTTATTAAAATCAGGTAAACTCGGAAAAAATAAAAATATGGCTTGACAAATAATATAGATGGTTGTTTGGCAATGACCAGAAGGCTATCTGAAAAACCCAACCTTCATCGTGACGAAGAAATTTAATAATGCTTGACAAGTCAAATGCCGGATCATCTGCATAACTACATATATAATTTGTAATATTCAGAGACCCTTGCGCTATCAACAGAATTTGGCTTCAGATAATTTACCACCATGTCGGCAGATAAGTAGCCTTGCAGTAGGTGGTCGATATGTACGGTCGTTTATTAGAATATCCATCAATGGTCAGCCATGTTGGGTTGTTGCCATTGCATGTGCAGCAAATGGTTGGCACCAACCATTGACTATTGGCAGCCACCATTTTCAATGGTTAGGCAACCTACCATGCCTAACCTTGCAGCCAT
>Ga0307517_10012869_pt1 | contig 11429 bp, 10 predicted proteins | sample 23_EM_MG_FD_194515 | JGI IMG/M metagenome (GOLD analysis project Ga0307517, IMG submission 194515) | Populus trichocarpa ectomycorrhiza microbial communities from riparian zone in the Pacific Northwest, United States - 23_EM | ecosystem: Host-associated > Plants > Roots > Unclassified | place... | reverse complement strand
TAAAATCTACAAAGACCATTTTGAAAAAAAAAAATAAAGAAATCATTAAAAAAAAAACAATGTATGAGAATATTATATCAATCCACAATGTTTTAAAGAAAAAAACTATATAGTTAAATTTTCAACCAGCTCAATATTTAAAAAAATTAGCAAAGATAATTTTGAAACAAAATTTTTTTTAAAAAAAAAACAAAAAAAAGAAGAAGAAATCAATTTTGGGTAAAGAAAAAAACAAAAAAAAACATAAGCAAAAAAAAAACCTGCTACAGTGCCACGCGTGTTTTAGAGTATTCTATAATAAATATTTCTTTATTATTATTTTTGCTCAATTTCAACAAACTGGATGAAATTTCAAACTCGACGTCAGCAATTTCCATTGACATGAACATGTCAAGCTCGAGTTAATTTCAGCTCAAAAACTGAAGTTAATCTACTACTTAAAAGATAGTTTTTTACCACCCATCGACGATGAAAGAGTGCGGCTATATACAGTTTGTTTTCAGTGGTATAGCTGCATTTCTCAATAAATTTGATTTTTTTTGTTCTTAAATTATTTTTTTTTATTTTTAAATTGTTTTAGTATATTGATATCAAAAATAAATTTTAAAAAAATAAAAATAAAATAAAATTATTTTGATATATTTTCAAATGAAAAACACTTTAAAAACAACCGATATATACTACAATACCAAACTCTATCTTTAACCTTTTCCTATTCAAATATACGATATTCATAATTGCTGGGAATTTTATATAGGAGATAAAGGTCATTTAACCGCCCACTTTAATTTAATGCTGACATATTAGTTTATGAATTTATGTTCAGTAATCGTCCCATCTGAGGAGGTGAAACCCTGAAAACATCTCCTCATTAATCCAATTAAATAATGTTGCTGCTAGTCGAGTTACAGCTCCATTATTGAGAAATTTAATTAGTACGTAGTTGGATACCTTATCAGAAATACATTATATATGTATATATATGACATAATCTCACACATCGAAATACACAAATAAATCGCATGTTGTAAGAAACAAGTACTTTTGAACCGGAAATATTTCAAGAATAAAAAGAAGCAGACATGAAACTAGAAGCTTCTGGCTTTAGTTAACCCGGATGGGAGGTCTGAAGAAGACAACGTAGTAAATGTAAGCCAAAAGGATGTAATGGAATAAGATGGTTGATGAGCTCTGCATGGGAGCAAAGGAGAGTGGAAAAATTGAAAGAAAGAGCAGAGCAAAACCCTGAAAGTCCGAGGCATTTACACGTGCTGATCCAACACATTTTACTCCATCCAAGGCCTCGGTTCCATTCATTTGTTACAGATATCTTTGGGTTTTAATTTTTTTATTGAATTATTTCACTCCCTTATGCATTCTCACGCAATCTCTTCCTTGTTTAATAATTAGAAGACAAATAGAGTAGGGGATTCCTGGTCAAACACGGTGGAGAAATACAGCCACCAGAACTATAATGGTTCATTATAAACACATTAATTTGCATTTATTTTCATAATTTAACAAAATGGAAGTGGTTTGGTGTGCCGTTCCCTTTACGAACACTACTGCTGCTGCTGCTACACATATTTATCATTAATGTGCATGGGGGTGGCTTCATGCCAAGGGAATCCTATGCCTAGCTAGCCATATACAGATATACGAATACCTTCAAAGTCAGCACTCACTGCTGCTGCTGTGGAGTGTTTTTTTTTTTTGATGGTGTGGTAATCGGTGAGTCAGTTTGCCACTCGGCATCCCCAAAGTATAGTACTGTAGGCTATATATAGTTGTAGCTTGAGATATCGTGACTAGAGCTATTAACTTAAATCGGTCATAATTGCAAGTTTATAGCTATGGTTTGGTAACAGGTTTTGTTAAAATACTTTTGAAGTCTTTTATGCATAATCTAACCCAAGGCATGAACTCGCCAATTATTCAGGTATCCAGTGATAACATCAAAACATGTATAGTTGTTGTTAATGGCATGAAACACAAGTCATTGAACTTAGACGTGGGCAATCTAATAAACTTCTGTAAATTGATCTATCCCGTTTAGGACCCAAGTTGTTGAGTTTTTAAGTTTATTTAGTGATTGTTTAACTTTGTGGTAGTTTTTGCGATTATAATTTTTAAAAAATAGGCTCAAGAAAAATATTTTTAAGTATAATTTTTTAAAAATAAATTAATTAAAAAAATATACGTCTGGTTAAAACTATTATGAGGTGGACATATATTTGTTTGAGAACCCTGTATATAAATAAAAAAACATGCTAGTTTAGCTTCTATAAAATTAAGGTTTGAAACATAATTATTAATTTTATTATAAGATATTTTACAAGAAATAAACACAAAATCATTTTTTGAAAAAACAAGTTTTCAAAATTAAATATAGAAAAATCTGGAAATTATTTTTCTATAAAATATTTTATGGCAAGACAAACCGATCCAGAGAGACTTGGGCATCATTTAGAATTGTTTCAAACAACGTTTCATGAAATTTTTTTAAAAAAAGAGTGTGTCGCAATCTACATGGCATGTGACAGTTTGCAGACATGGATCAGACACTAATCACGTTGCAGTAGCGTGTCTTATTTACTCTTACCTCACTGTCAAACATGAGAGGAACCCATTAACGCTTCAGCAGAGGTTGGTGCGAAAGTCTTGTACTCTATGCATGTTGCTTAGTATTTTAATACAGAGTATATTTTAAAAGTATTTTTATTTAAAATTATATTAAAATATTTTTTTATTTTTAATATCAACTCATTAAATTTATTAAAAAACAATAAAATAATATTTCTTTAATGTTTTTTCTAGTCAAACATATTTTAAAACATACCAAAAAATACAGCACACAATACCACAACTAGCTGTATAGACCTAGCTGCAGATTGCGTGCCTTCTGTAGCTATAACTCTATATATCCTAAATTTTTTATAACTTAAAATTACTTTCTAAATTCAACCATGTTGTGTGATGAGTGTGTTCGAACAAGGGTTATGGTCAAAGTGCCTCTTTGACCAACCCGGGGGCTGTGGCAACTAGTTCTTGATTCAAATCCCTTCGTGACCTTTAAGTCAGGAAAACGTGTGCTACTTGGTGAATACATAAAAATATAGAATTTGAAGTTCCAGTGAGGCCATTATCAGCTTTTCAAATAAATAAATTGGGAAATTATGATCAACAGAGTTAACGTAGAGTTCTTACGCCGCAAGGTTGTCGTAACACGCCGTGCCTAGGCTGTTATTTGAGGAATACCTCGCTGTTGAACTACAGCAGTTATTGTGTAACCAGACTACTCAACTTCAACATTACTCAGCTTGTGTTCTTCTAGCACACTGCCCAAGGAACAGAATAGAAGCAGTCGACATTCTTACAGTAGAACACATAAGGAAAAAGGCTTAGATATCCACAATTGTATAATATCTACGATATTCATTTGAATAGCCTGTCCTGATAAACCATTTACTCAACCCTTTGATATCCTTTTGCTTGTGCTTCCAACTTTTAAAAAAATAAAAAATTATGATCATATAGCTAAATTTCAAATTCATCCATGGCATATATTGATTTAGAAATAGATATTGAGAGAATCGAAACTATGCGACCAAAATTTTGTGTAAGCCAACAAAAGTTTGTGGTTGTTCCATTATCATGAAATGCCGCGGAAAAAAATCAGCTTGAGCTGGCCGACTCACTTTCTGGTATATTTTGTTCAGCACTAAGGTCGCTGGACATGGCGGAAGGTATCCTGTGACGTTTCAAAATTCTGGAAGTTGCTACTTTTGCAGACTGATAATTCAACGCAATTACCCTATCATCATCTAAATCAAACCTCAAGCTCTCTGAACTACAGTCCCTGATAAGTTGGCACAGGTGCTTCAAATTGTCGATTTCTACTCCATTGACTTTCTTAACCTGCCCATCAACAGTGTTGTTATTTGTCAGCAGACAGTTTTGTGCGCATAAATAGCCATTGCATGTATACAAATTTAATATATATATATAAAAAAAAAAAAAACACTATCAAGTTAAGTCCTCACAAAAACAGGACCCTAGGGAAGAGACAGCCCTACACTTCAGCATTTTTGCATGAAGCGACTGCTCTTAATGAACCTGCACCATTGTGGTTGCAAGCCCAAGGCTTTTACCATTGCACCAAGCAATGGCCCCTACAGAATATAATTAATGATCCATAAAAAACAGTTGTTTTACACTGAAAGCATATTTGTAGCTAAATTGGACCTGTAGTTCTGCAAGACGCTCATACCCAGCATTTATATCGTCCATGAGCACCTGAGCCAGAAAAGTGCTTGTCAGTAAGGATGCACTAAGTTCAATGCATAGTATATCTTAGCTTTACTTTGCATTGCAGTCTCATAACCAAAGCAATTTCCACCAAGCAGGAAGGGAAAATAGATAATGGCCAAGTTAAATATGTTTGTCAGCTAGCTTTGCAATCTTAAGAGGGATATTGATACAAAGGTACTAATGAGGTCAATACGGACTGATCAGCGGTTGTATCCTTCTAAATTAAACCTTCTATTAAGATAATGACCTTTTCAATTCACTTCTAAGTTTTGTCACATGTAACAGATTAGAACTTGTCTTTAAAGCTTGCTTGAAGATCAGAAAATTAATCCAAATCTATCCAAAAACATAAGAAGTTTCTTCAAGATACAACCCAAACAGACCCCATAGCAGCTTTTCTAACAAAATTTGCAATTCTTTCCATGGGAGAATTTGCAAGTCAATGTAAAAGGTAGCTACAAAGTAATGGTGACAGCCATCTACAGACATCTTTTTTACACACAAGTTTTCAACTCTTCTCTAGTTTGCAATTCCATTCACAGGAAGTAACTTCAGTTGTGAGCTCCCTTTTGCATTTATCGGTTTGAGACCTAGGTTTTGTGTTTTCTAACATCCAATAACCCCAAAAATCATGGAAGTCAGAAAATTCTTGCTAAATGAGAAGATTGTCCCCTCAAAGCTACCAAATTGTGCTTGGTAGTAAGAAGCAGCAATGCTCCCAAATTTCTCTTGGTACCAAAAAAGAAAAAAACAAAGAAACAAAGAAAAAGCACAAGCATGCCTGAGAAAGAATGATAAGTTGTTGGTCAGCTTTTTTTGGCAGCTCCTTCAATGCACGTTCACATAATCGACGAGGTGATGTATTATACCATTCTTCTCCATACTCGTGAAGGTATGGTTGTGTTAGTGGAACAAAGACCAGACCAGCAAAAATGTAATAACTAGGAAGCTTATCAAATTGATGAACAGGAACTAGGGGCTGCAACTGCAAAATCAAAAAAATTCAGAGATTAATCATACTAGAAGCACGATCCAAAAAATACAGAAAAAGAACATATTCTTCAATAATCAAGAATTCATGACAGGAATAACTACAGTTTTATTCGATTATTTGTATGACCAAGCAATGGGAAATGCCATATTATTTGCAGGATCCACAAGTAAAAGAGCTAACCAAAAGTCTCCAGTAGCAGACAAGAAATTAAAAGTTTTCATCATTGAGGTGGTAAAGTTCTAGAAATCATGTTCCTCAGGTCTATTGATTTTGAATTTCAAAGCTCTTTTACCTATCTAACATTCATTAGTGATGGATATGGCTTTCAAATAGTAGCCTATCCCTGGATTGATTATCATCCTAATCCAATCCATTCCAAACAAACAGGTCATAAATGTAAGAATTTTTTAAGAAATCACTGATTCTCTATGTAATTATGAATAAATTATTGAAATAATGCAATGGCACACAAGCATGTGCACATGTTAATACAAGAAACACGCATGTTACACAATTACAAAGTTGTTGCTTAAGCATAGAAGTGAATCTTATATATGCCAACTCAAGGGGCCCTTGCTATTCTAAAGATGAATCTGTGAAATAAAGAAATTGTTCACTATAAAAAATAATGAGAAAATAGAATTACGACTTACAGGTCTAAGGGTGATACTGAATTCATGCTCTTCACCACCCCTCAAAAGTCTAACTGAAGCTGTTTCATTGGGTTTCTTCATAGACACTAAGTGATCAAAAGTTATCCGCTCTCTGTTTCGGAAAGGCACTGCAGAGTGTGCAAATCAAATTGCAAATTAAGAACACAAGGGCAAGTGACATGTATCAGAAAGAGCACCACGAGCAAAAAAATGGAGCAGCAGAGTAAAAAAAGGGACAATTATACAATCTTTGAAGCATTCTGATAACTGACACTAAGGCCATGGTATTTGAAGACCTTATTACGCGGAAATGATGCAACCCCATTGAAAGCTTTAGTTACCCTTGCTATTGAGAATAAAAAAGGGTGAGTGAAATAATGCAAAAGCCATTTGAACCTTTAGTGGCCATATCAATATATCACATAAACCATCATAAGTTAGTTAAATGACTAGATTATGTCATACGAACCACATACTATCCAGAACTTTTACCTTATAAATATCTGAACATCATATGTTAAACATGGCTATCAATCTATTAAACATGAGTGGGTAAAATAACCTATAATAGTTTTAGCTTCATGGACAAGACATTTCACAATCTACAGAACACTTATAGCTGGAGACTGTAAGGTTAAACCAATAATCACATTTAGCTTTTGCCAAAAGTAAACCAACTGGGGGGATAACTCCATCTATTCATCAATGTGGTCACCTCATCTTTTGAAACGTTTAAAGAAGAGAAGATGAAATCAAAAAAATCCTTGATGAAGCTAATAGTGACCTATTACAATAAGGGTCTAGGGTGAACCAGATATAATTGTAGTTTAAGTAATGCTGAATAACTGAACAAGTAATAACCATGACTACCTGTTCCATCGTTTGCTATAGGCACTCCATCAAAGGCAAGGATAATATCATCTGTTTTTAGGACTCTGTGTGCATCTGACAGTGGATTAATTTTGCTCACAAGCACACCTGTCATTTCAGGGCGCATACCAAAGTGCTTTCTCAGTTGAACATTTTCAGTTGGTTGGCATGATAGGCCCATAGAGCAGAATCCAACATATTTTCCACTTTCTTCCACACCATTTATAAAATGCTTGATTACAGGAACAGGAATTATATAGCTGAAAATACAAAAGGAGAAAAGAGTAAGCTGAAAATAGTATTTATATGATTGAAGGAAAAAATGAATAGCGGAAGTAATGCTACTACAATTAGCAGTCTTGTCCCCTATCAACACGAAGGAATGTGTTATCTCTAGAATTTCCCAAGTGAGGAACATAGCATCAAGTTAGATATACACTTCATCACCTATCATTAAACTAATTCAGAAAGCATGAAATTTTTTTATGATTTATCATCCAAAGCAAAGAAATAGTGAATAGAACTCACCCAATATTTTCAGCACCTGATAGGTTCTGGAAAGCCACACCGGCAACTTTATTTCCCATTATTGCTGGACCACCGCTATTCCCAGGATTTATGGCAGCATCAATCTGTATTGCCATTAACTGGGATGCTCCATGTACATATTGTGTTGGTTCAACTCTGGAGACAACACCTTTGGTAACAGATATGTTGTCCCCACCTGCAGCCAAGGAAGGAGATCATGATGTGTGAAACTAACAGGTCACCTTACACTCAGACCAAGTGTCAGCATTCTGCATATCACAACAGGAAATATCTAGAGGTTTGTAAGCATATGTTTTGTGTGTGGAGCGACAGGTGCTAGATAACTATCCTATTAAGGAGTTTTTTTCTGTATGCATGATCAAATCCTCGCATAAATTAAACAGCTTAAGCATGATTGTATAGCAGCCACTGGCTCAAATAGTTCATTGTCATTCCAGCAGAAGGATTCTGAACCTTCAAAGATTGAAGGTTTGTGTACTGAAAAAATATGAAGTGAGTTAAGTGTTCAAGTGAGGAGACCAAGCAACTTTTAGAATATAGAGAAAAAGAGGAGGGGTTTAAAAAAGGCAGTTGCCAAAATAAAGAAGTGACGCGTTATATTGTTACCTTGAGGATACCCGACTACTGCAACAGCTTCCTGCAGAAATGGGATGTCTCCTAGCTCCAAGAAATTCATACCCTTCCAGAATTCTTCATTTTCAACAACTAGAATAGCTAAATCACATTCATGACCAACAGCTTGAACTTCAGCTCTGTATTTGGTGGGAGACCCGTGCTTTCTTACGAGTACAAATGTATGATCAGCCACCACATGAGCATTTGTAAGAATTTTTTTTCCAGTAATAACAAATCCTACAAGAGAAAAATGAGGAATAAAAGAAATGTGATTGGGTGGTCAAAGAGAAACTTCCTATAACATTTGATTATGAAAATAAAGCTGTTTTTATCAGCTTCCAAGTTCTACCATGGATGTTTCATGGTTTATTATGAGAATTGCTGATTCGAAATCAAATGGCCATACTCAAAGCTAAAAAAATTTAGTGACGTTAAGAATAACCATCAATCCTAACCACATAAGAGAAATTATATTCAAAGGATCATATTAATCTTGATGCCAAAGCAGAGCTTATATCTCCAAATTAGAGCAGTGTCGACAAGAGATTACGGTTCATATTTGAAATGAAAAGAATTGGGCTAATCAGGGATTCTGTGGATTTGGCGAATAAGAATAGAGTCATTTATCATTATTTAACAATACCTCGAATCCGATCACAATTAAAAATAATAATGCAAGTTTGTTTGCTACAAATAGAAAGAAGAATTAAGACCTCAAGTAGAAAAAGAGAGAAAGCAAAACCTTAAAAACAACACTACTAGTTTGTAATTTTTTTTCAAATGTGCTATAGACCTTTTAAGGGAAAATCACAGGAAAGAATCAAACTTGGTAAATATACTATGCTGCTGTCTTAGAAATGGAAAATGGCTAGCTTCTTCCTGAGCACACTCAACAAAATTTACAACTCTAAGAACTTCCATTTTCTCAAAAGAGAAAACTCTCGCAACAAATACACAATGAACAAAACATTTTGTTAAATTTGTAACTTCGAAGAAGAACCCATGAGCAAGGACTGTAAATTCATCCATATAACTGCTAAATGAGCATAATGGAACTATACTAGAGTCTACTATGGTTCTTCAATTAGATAGAAGAGAAAGGGCCAGAATTAAATACCAGAACCCATGGTTTCACGCTGTGACTTGTTTTGCCATGGAAGGAAGTAATTGGGGCTACTTGAAACAGTAAAAATCTTGACAACTGAATCTAATGCAAGCTCTATAGCAGAATATGCATCACTCAGGTTTGGTTGTGATGCCTCCTCCAAATGATTGTTAGCTGTTGCTGCTGAGGCTGATGTTATTGCTGCGGTTGATGCTTCTGCTGTTGTAGAATATAATGAAAAGTTATTGAAAAGGGAAGGAATGGCTCTGTGTTGTGTTGTTTTCGAATATTTTGCTAAATTTGATGATACAAGAGGGGAAATGTATCTTTCTCTGAGCAACAAGTTACGGTTTCTGATAACAGAGGCGGCGGTGCAAGAAGAAGAGGAGCATAGCTTCCTCACTGCACGACCTGATGAAGACAACATGGTACCTGCTTGCCACTTTACCGGGCAGCTGCTGTTACTGCCTCTGCAACAAGTTTTGTCCCTGTAAAAGAGAAGGGAGAACGGGGAGGTACAAGGTTGTCGTAATAGGTTTTTTTCCCTCGAGTTCCAAAACTGGTGATGGTTTCAGGCTCAGTGATGTTCGAAAACTGGTGGTGGTTTCAGGCCCATTAACCTTAAGAAGATTATTAACTTACGTACAGAACTCTTCGGTTTGAGCCCATTTTCTGAAACAAGCCAGCTAATGATAATGGGTTTATTTTGAGCCTGAGCAAATATGAGCCAGGCCTGCTCTCCTGCGTGGTTACATCCATTTTTCTCCGGGAGCATTACGAAACGGAGGCCATTGAGCTTATTTTCTTTAAAATAATAACTCCGAAGACTTCCAGCATCCGTGCCCCTTCTAAATAATATTTTTTATTTTTTAAAATTATTTTGAACTTTAACATAATAAAAAGATTTAAAAACATGTAAAAAATTAATTTCAAAAACAAATTTTAAAAAAGTCATAAAATACAGAATCCACGCACGAAGCAACAAACAACCGTTGAATCACCTGAACTGGGTCCAGAAAAACTCAAACTTGGGTGTAATTATATTGTAAAACCCTAGTTTGTCAACTCACTATTTTGGAATATATATATAATGGTGGCCATTGAACCAAAAAAGGATATCCTTGTGGGGCCAAGTTATTGCTGGAAAATAACGAGGAATGCAACCATTTTACCCAAATAATACCGATTTTCATCATGGAGAGGAGGCTTTGTCAATATATTTCTTTCTTTTTTAATGGAGATTATAGGTGATAAAGTATGGAGTCGATCTCCCAGAGGACTAGATCCTGCTTATATTCAGAACGATGGAGCATATCTTGGAAGATAAAAAGGGTAAGGTTCTCCGAATTAAAACAAGATCCTCATTGTTATCTCTGCTCTATATGCGTTGCATCTTGTGAAACACGGTGTATTATGGATTTTTCAAAAAGCAGATCCTATTATATATTTATTTATATATATATATATATATATATATATGAAAAAAAAGATCCTATTATATATTTATGTTTCTGTCTGCGTTGAGAATTCGGTGTGCTCTTGGAAAATCTAGTAGTAGTTTTGCATCGTGATGTGAGGATCACGTACGTGGATGATCATAGCACCGGGTCCAGCTCTTTGCTGTGTTCGTCCGCTATAGGGTTTCTACCCTTTTATTAATACATTTTGGCTTCTTACAGATCTTGATAATTATAATTATGATATATTTATTAATATGTCCTTGTATTGTACTTATCTTTCATATATATATAGTCTCCAACTGTATAGTTTATAATGTTATGATGCCAGTCCACCTAATTATTTTTAAAAAAACATTTTAAAAAATATTCTAATGTGTTTTTTTTATTTAGATAAACTATGTAGAAATTAATTCAATATAGCTTGCAAGTACAAGTGCGACTTAAATTTTTTTAAAAAAAATTGACTGAATAAAATTTAATACAACAACTTTTTTATAAAATATTTGAACAATAATATATTGGATCCATTCATATTAACTCAGATTAACATATAAAATCTATGATATAAATTATAAAATTATGATAAATTAATAAAAAATAAATAAATAAAATATATTGAGATACAATTAATCAAAGAAGTCTACCATGCAGGAATTAATCCAATATAGATTTCATTGTACTTTTTTCAGTAGATTTCTTCTTGATCATGGGTCCTTCTATGAAATTGCATATAAAGTAGTGAATATTCTTCACAGTTTGCACAATATCCCATTACCCTGGTGCAGGGCCTGTAATGCCTGGTTTCGAATTGCTATCCCTCTCTGTTTTGTTTTTTTTTTTTTTCAATTAAGCAAGATTAAATCTCCTCTTAT
>Ga0307517_10012866_pt1 | contig 11429 bp, 7 predicted proteins | sample 23_EM_MG_FD_194515 | JGI IMG/M metagenome (GOLD analysis project Ga0307517, IMG submission 194515) | Populus trichocarpa ectomycorrhiza microbial communities from riparian zone in the Pacific Northwest, United States - 23_EM | ecosystem: Host-associated > Plants > Roots > Unclassified | place... | reverse complement strand
CTTAATGTTGCTTGTAATTAAATTAATCATGTAATTCTTGAAAATGAGAGGGTGTTTCTGTTTGGAATTACATTTATTTTACCAACTCTCGCGAATTAAATCTATTTATATTTAATTTTTCCACACTTTCAAAGTGAAAAGAAAATCTAATTTTATATACTATAATTCTCTTATTATAAAGAGAACACTGTTAATTTCTCGATCTACAGGAACTCATAACCTTTCTTTCAAATTCAACAACCAAGATTAAATAATAATAATAATAATAATAATAATAATAATTCAACAAGCAAGATTAATTTCTCCATCTATTTTAATATTTTTTAATCTAGTTTTCGCCATCAAAATATATCAAATTCAATTGACAATAAAAAAACCTATCTGCGAAAAAAAGGCTAGGAAAAAAACCTAATTGGAAAGGGTTTTTTTTTCAACCTAAATTACATCGAATGATTAGGACATGAAAATTGTCATCATTATTAAAAAGAGAGACATTTTGCCTGAAAAAAATCACCTCTTTAACACTCACTAGCAAACACGCGAACCCCGCGCTCTCTCTCTAGCATCTCTCTCTCTCTCTCTATTCTTTATCTCTCTAGATTTCTCTTCCAATCATAGCACACAAACTTGTAAGTTTCTTTTATTTTTTTGTTTCTCACCAAATAACCCTCTATCTTCTTCTTGGTTCTTTCAAGAATAAAAATTGAATCTTTGTCATAGTTTTTAACGAAAAACCTTGTGTTTTTGTTTCAGAAATGGAGAGGTAATTAATAGATCAAATCTTGTCAATGCTGGATCTGTTGAGACCTCTTCATGTTTCAACTGTGAGTGTTCTTTCTTTTCTAGGTTTGTTTTTTAATGTTCTTGTTTTTCATTTTTCTTATGTACATTTTGTGTTTGTGTATTTAAAGTTGTGTTTTTTAGCTTAAGTGGGTGACCCTTTATGTTTTTTCTTTTGTTTTTTGGTACTCAAGTTTGGTTCTTGATGGAAAATAAGGAAGACCCATTTCTTGAGATTTGAGTAATACTGAATAGTTTGATGAGACTTTGTTGAAGAAGTTTAGTGGGTTTGTTTTGATGGAAGATAATGAAGACCCATTTTTTGAGATTTGCACATTCTGGGTTTAGTTATTTGATTTTTTTATATTTGGGTTTTTGAGGAAAAAACTAGATAATATAGTGGAGAATTGGGGTGGTTGATGAATTGTGAACTAGAGACTTGCTTGTTTGGAATTATGGAAATGAGGTTTTGGCATAAGTTCTTTTTTTTGTAAAATAAAGACTGAGGCTTGGATGAGCTATTTTAGTTCTCTTGTAGGTGCATTATTTTGTACTGAATTGATTAGAGAATTTAGAATTTAGTTCAGATACCTGTGTGATAGTGTGAAGTAGATGGCATTTTTCTCGAAAGTTTTGGTTTTTCTTTTCACGGTGCAAAGATCCTGGAAAAACTGGTCCTTTATAGTTGATTTTAGTGTTTATTGAACTAAATTGTCATGTAAGGGTTTAATGATTCAGTCACATGTGCATCTTTAATTTGCTTCATGAAGATTGAATACGGTTTTGGCACTGGGGTTATGGAAAGTGTTGACACATAAACTGTCACGAACCAGGACAATATATCGAGGATGAGACCTCCTCTCGTTCCACTTGCGACATTGATTGGGCGTGAGCTTAGGAATGAGAAGATCGAGAAACCATTTGTGAAGTATGGACAAGCTGCTTTAGCAAAGAAAGGCGAGGATTACTTTCTCATAAAACCCGACTGCCAGAGGGTTCCTGGGGATCTGTCGACATCATTCTCTGTGTTTGCGGTACTCCCTTTTTTTTTTGTACATGTTATTTACCTCCTCATCCAAGAGATGATTCTGCATGGTCTGAGAGAATCAAGTAGAAGAGAAAGAAAGGATCAAATAATTTACAATTCTAACAAGAAAAGTGAATCACCCTCTTTTCTCCTTCTGTCCCAAATAGTTGGAGACTATTGATTTGAATCTTTAATTTTTTCCCTTTTTGTTTTCCTACCTTACTCCGTGATTTAGTGGACCATATGTAAATTAGGAGCAACTTTAAAACCCACAGAAATTCATAAATTTGGTTTTGTTGATGATCCATAGGAATTCTTAGTATCCATTTTATTAGCAGATCTTTGACGGACATAATGGGGTATCAGCCGCCATCTTTGTGAAGGAGAAGTTATTGGATAATGTCTTGAGTGCAATTCCTCAAGATATCACTAGAGAAGAGTGGCTTCAAGCACTTCCTCAAGCACTAGTTGCTGGTTTTGTGAAAACTGACATAGAATTCCAGCAGAAAGGTATGGATCTGTATCCCTTCTGTTGTAGTTTTATTTTCCTTTGTTGCATCTTGTATTTGTTTTCTCTTTGTGTGCATTTCTGTGGGCACAGACTAATCTTTCAGTTTGATACAAATGACAGGGGAGACTTCTGGGACAACTGTGACATTTGTTGTAATTGATGAGTGGACTGTGACTGTTGCTTCTGTGGGGGATTCACGATGCATATTGGACAGCCAGGGGGGTGTGGTTTCTCTCTTGACAGTTGATCACAGGCTGGAAGAAAATGTTGAAGAGAGAGAGCGAGTAACTGCAAGTGGGGGTGAAGTAGGAAGGCTAAATGTTTTTGGAGGCAACGAGGTATGGTGCTCTTTTTTATACGTCACGTACGACATGTTCAGATATGCATTTTATGCTCCTCTCCTTCCCTCATGTTTTTTTATTTTTTAATCTTATTCATCCAATCTCTCAATGGTTTGTAGGTTGGTCCCTTGCGTTGTTGGCCTGGTGGATTATGTCTTTCTAGATCAATAGGTGACACGGATGTTGGAGAGTTCATTGTTCCAATACCTCATGTCAAGCAAGTGAAAGTGAGTCTATTTTCTAATTGTGATTTGTTTTCTGCTTTTTTTAAAATTAATTTTGAAGCTCAGGAAATTATTTTCTGGTTATTTAGCTTTCAAATGCTGGAGGAAGACTTGTTATCGCTTCCGATGGTATCTGGGATGCTTTATCTTCTGATATGGCTGCCAAGTCATGTAGGGGTTTGCCTGCAGAGATTGCTGCAAAGTTGGTTGTTAAGGTGACATCTAGCATGCTCTTGCTTCTTGCATGTATGCAACAGTGCTTCTGTTGCTTTATTGCTAATACTTGTTTGTTGTTTCTCTTTAGGTGGCATTGAGGTCAAGGGGGCTGAAGGATGATACAACATGCCTTGTTGTTGATATCATCCCATCCGACATACCTGTCTTGCCTCCAATACCGAGGAAGAAGCATAATATGTTCAGTTCGCTTTTTGGAAAGAAAGCGCTGAGTTCTGTGAGCAAATCAACAAAAAAGCTCTCTGCTGTTGGTGCGGTTGAGGAACTGTTTGAAGAGGGTTCTGCTATTCTTGCAGAACGGTATGCTGATTGTAAAATTCATTTTTTATTTTTTTTCTCGAATAGTTTATGCAAAACCATTGAGTATGATATCAGAGGCAAACTCTACCCGTAATTGTCTTTGCTTACCTATCTTCTTATTCAGTGATCATGATAACTGATTTTTTTTTGCTTATATAATGAACTAATAAGTGAAAGAGGGAATAAGGAGTTTAGAAGCTCTGCCTCTTGAAATGTAGTTTTAATTTATCTTTGTTATTTTTTTAATGAAAATGCAGATTAAGTAAGTATTTCCCTGCGAACGCAAACTCTGGGCTATGCAGATGTGCTGTTTGCCAAGTGGATCAAACCCCAGGTGACAGTTTATCAGTAAACTCAGGCTCTTTCTTCACACCTGGATCGAAGCCATGGGAAGGCCCCTTCCTCTGCAGTAACTGTCAGAAAAAGAAAGATGCCATGGAAGGCAAAAGGTCGAGCAGACCCACTGTGATGACATAGCAATTTATCTGGAAACAGAGTAAATATTTGACATATTTTTGCTGGCAGTATGAGCATGCTTGGCTTTATTTTCCAGTACTGATTGGAATAGATGTGTAAGAAATGAGGTAGAAATACAGGGAGTAGGTGTTTTTGTCTTTCAATTGTTTGTATTGATTTCTGGTTGTGCTCGGCTTTTACTGACTGACAGAAGACAGAAATGCTGTCTAATAGATATGTTTGTGATAGTTTGATTGCTAATTTGTAAGTAAAAATGAAGGTTGCATAGTTAAATGTTCTGTTGCAGCATCTTCTTCGCATCCACTTCGAAATTTACTCCCTCGTGCATTATTTACTTCTGATACAATGTAACAGAACAAGAAGCTATATACAAGAACGTTTCTATGCATGAGTTTCAATGTTGTTTACAGTTAGGAGTTTCAATGTTTTTCCAAATTGTTTGGTTTTAAGGGATGATAAACAATTTTTTCTATTTTCTCCTGGGAGCTGCTTCCACTGATATGGATACATGGTTTTGGTACTTCTATTTCCTTTGAAAAAAGATCAAAATAACCGGAAATGCGGCTCCGTTCATTTGAAAGTGTTTGCATCACAGAGACTGAAACTGAAAATTTTTATTTGAGATATTGGTCAAGAAAAATCTATAATTTATAGCTTTTTATAAATTAATTTTTTAAAACTGCAACAATGCCAAATAACCAATGCAAATCTTCCCAACTTTCCAAGTGTATTTGCAACTGTAGAGCCTTAGGCAACTAAGCTTCAGGGTCTGTTGTGTGGTTCCAGAAGAGGCATTGAATAAATTTGTTTCCATGAATCTGAGTGAGAATTAAATTTGGTAGATTTATCTTTCAAAGACCCATGGACTTGATTCTCTGGCTTGAATGGTTCTTTTTCCGGCCCCCATCAAAAGGCCTATAGTTCCCTTGGATTGAGCTCCTCACGCAAGCCTAGGTCTTTTGTGAGGATTTCTACTTCCATGAAACAATGAAAATTAAATCACAAATATAATTTAATTCTTCATAAAAAAATATCTAAAAATATTTTTAATTGTGGGGGTTAAAATAAAATGGTTCAAGAAGTATGGGAGGTTAGGTTTTTAAAGATTTCATGATGGCCTATATTATAACCTAATCTATTCCAAAAATAAAAATAAAAATTCCAACCATTTCACAAGATTGCCTTTGAAAACCTAGCTTTTTACCCCATGCCACTCAATGCATGCTTCATCTAATAATCAAATATAAAGAAGCTTCATGTCATTCATCTCTCAACACTCAAACATGTTCATATTTTTAATCCTAGTTATTAAACCTCATGTGACTTGGAATCACAATAGTTTTGTTTTTTTAATTTCTTTTTATCAAGCACGTTTTATGTTTCTATTTTAATTAAAAAATACCCCATTTAACCAATTTTATATAAACAAACTATTTTTTTCAATGAGTATATATATAATATAATAGATGAGAAAATGAGACACCTAAATAATATGATTAAGATGGTATAGAGAGCTATTAATATCATAACTGGAAAGAAAAGAAATGGAATAATAATTAAGTTGTTAAGTATCTATAAAATATTTTTAAATTCTATATTCATGAGGTCTAGGATTCAACACTTCTAATTAATACACACTTGTAAAGGGTGATGGACCCTAAGTTTAAAGGTTAGGGACATGCCTACCAAAGGTGGCTGGGGTCCTTGTCCTTGGTTATCAAAAGATTACAAAAATAAATTAGTTTTATATTGATTTTTGCTACACAAATTTTGTAAGGCCAAAGGTTAAAGCTTTTAATTACAGCTATCCAACGCTTGCTAATTCTATTATTCATAAAATAGGAATAGAATTGTTGTCTAAATGTAAAATGAGCATATAGATACTAAAACCTCTTTTTTTTTCATGAGAAAATCAATATTTGTTTTTAAGGAATAATTACAATATATTAATACAGTAATTGTTTATTTTTTAAGAAAATGATTTAATATCAAAAGGATAAAAAAACTTCTGTCGGTACTTAGATTCCTGTTTTTTGGTTTATTAGGTTTTTTTTATCCATTGGAATTTCCAGTTATTTTGATAAAAAAAAATTTATTCTTATTTCCATGGAATGTTGACACTTGACAGTGATTATGAGATTTATTTTCACCTGATTTGATAGTAAAAAGCCCAACAATTCTGTCCTTTTTTCTCTTTCTATAAAATACTGAAATTTCTTCATAATACTATGAATCAACAAAGACATATATATATTATAAGTATGAAAACAAAACATTTTTTTATAATTATAATATTAGAATAAAACTCATGCTTGATAAAAATATTAGACCCTTTTATAGTTTACATCCATAGTATTTTTTTTCCGTTTGTTTTTCATTTAATATAATAAAAGTCTGGATATTAGATTATTTGTCGGTGGAACAATGATAAATCTGAAGCTTTTTTAAATGATTAATTTTTCATTATTTTTTTTGAAATAGAATTAATTAAAGGAGCGAGCTCGTCAGTAGTAAAAACAGGAAAAGGAGCATAGATTTATTCATTATTAAGTAGCAAAATATAGAAGGAACAAGCACACACGTACGAGTAACAGAAGGAACAGCAGATGAACAACAAGGACATGGGATGTAATAAAGTAGGCATAACAGGCAACAACATAGACTATATCATATAGTTCAGAAGCTTGCACCACAAGTGCTGCCTCCTAGTATGGAGGCATCCATTGCAGCTCAATTCCATAGTTCCATTTATCAACGGGATCCACAGGTTTGATGTCCACAACAGAAGTATAAGCTGTGCACCCTCCAACCCTAACCCTAATCCTATGCGAAGTCATTGATGCGTCTTTCAAGAAGTGGCAGCAAAGAGTTCCTTTGCACCCACTCCCCTCTTCTATCTCCTCGTACTGCCTACAATAGCTGGTCGACGAACAATTCAACGGTGACAGAAGAATGTTATCAGAACAGTTGAATAACATAACAGTGTTGCGAACGGATATGTTGAATGGCAAGTTCTCGTCAAGCCTTAATCCTCCTACGGCAAGATCAGAGGAATAGCATGTGTCTTTCCCTATTAGGGGAGGGCGTATGACAAGTTTATAAGCACTAGGATTGATACTGAGAATCCTGTAGTATAGTCCTTGAGCTGACAAGAACTCTAGAGCACCATTGTTGCAATAGATTCTGTACCTAGGGTTTCCACAATTATCACTTGTGCTAAGCGGGTAAGGGACTAGCATGTTGCCACATTTAGGGCAAGCATCAAGGGCTGGCACATGAGATAGTAAAGTGAGCAAAAAGACTACCAGAAACATCATCTTGACTCTCGAATTCAGAAACAGAAGAGGGAAAAGACCAAGTGAAGCAAGGAGCCTAACAGCTAGATGCCTTAAATAGACAAATCCACGCCGAAGTAACTCCTTGGTGAGCCATGAAGCCAATTAACTACTGCTAAATTAATTAAAATATGCTCTAAGATACGGAAAACATAAACAAAAATGAATTCTGATAGAAGTGCGGTTTCCCTTAGTGCAATATCATGCAATCTGGGGCCTGCACACATGGCAGATTCTCTGCTACCTTGCCAAATAAATGCAATTAAATAGTCATCAAGTTTTTATGACCTCCATGAACTTTGAAGCTGATTAGTTGAAGTTACAATGTGCCGACCGATAGAATCTGAGACAAATATATAAACCCCACCTGATTCGTCAGGTCACTCAATCATGCATTCAGCTATCAGATTAGCATAACTGACCAGAGAAAACTGAGGATTAATCAACATGTGACTCGCAGTTTCGATAAATGAGAAGTTTGGCAAAAAGAGCAATCATGATTCGATGACACAACAATAATTAATGACTATAAGGACACGTGTTCACATGTCAAGAAGTGCTAGAACTTCACTGCAGAGTATTGCTGATCGGTAGTATAATGCAGTTAAGGATTAGCCTAACTGACCAGAAAACTGAGGATTAATCAACATGTGACTAGCAGTTTCGATAAATGAGAAGTTTGGCAAAAAGAGCAATCATGATTCGATGACACAACAATAATTAATGACTATAAGGACATGTGTTCACATGTCAAGAAGTGCTAGAACTTCACTGCAGAGTATTGCTAATCGGTATTAAAATGCAGTAACGGGGGCCATGAAGTCAGCATTATACCATAAATCTAATAATAACACACATAATAGGTCAGGAAATGAAAAACTGAAACTTTCGATATAATGATCAAAACAGTGTAAAAGGGCGCACACTAAGTTATTCAGCAAGCTGGTTTTGCCTCCATAATCTCATCTGTTCCGTAATAGGATTCCTTTTGATGGTTTTCAAATGAATTCTATGGTGAACAGGCGTCAAAGAGACAATGTATAATAAAAAGGGCAATCCCACTTTCCTTGTTTAGAATTATCATAGGCCATTTCCCTTCGAGGGGCTCCCATTTCCTCGAGTGGATTATATTAAATGATAAAAGTTCTCTGGGTTGAATCAAAAGAGGTAAGGACAAACTGACAAAAGGTAGTATGGCATCTTAATATAACACCGTTAGGTCATTAATCTAACATAAAAAGAGGACAGCTGTCGAGCTATGATTACCTTGTACCACAAAAACTCCTAATGAGCAAGTAGATCCACGAGCTTTAAACAAATGTAGAGTCTAAGGTAAACATTATAGACACGTGTCATCACCAGTATAGAAATAACATTAATCCTCTTAGATAATAAAAAGTATTTTGAGATGAAACTGGGGCCAGCTGAACCCAACTGAGACCCCTGAGTTGTCAAGTATTGAACTTAAATCAGTGTTCTGTAGTCATCATCCATTCTAACCGTGTCAGGAAATTAGCGGAAGATACACGATAAACCAGTTCAGATTGGAAAAGGAAAATATCAAGTTTAATTGCATGTAAATAATTCAGCACTAGACAAATAGATATGGTGAAGTGAATAACTTGTCCATTATGAATGTTACATGTTTCTAATTGTTACAAAGATTATTTTTTAAAGTATTTTATTACTTGGAAATAATTTTTTTATTTTTTAAGATTTATTTTTGATATTAACATATCAAAAACAATTTAAAAATACAAAAAAAAATTATTTAAAACTAAGAAAACAAACTTTTGAAATACGATTAGATAGAAATGTCAAACACCATGCTCAGACAGCACTATTCACCGGTGCAAGTGGTTAGTACTGACATGTAGACTGTTCCAGTATTAAATGACTCAGAAAAAAAAAGGAAGCGACAACAAACAGGCAAGATCAAGTGGAACAACGCAGTGAAATGGTATCGCCAAGTCTTAAGTTACCGAGGAAGAGTCTTTAGCTCTTTCTCTGAAATGCCAGATATTTGATTGACAAAACACACTTCGCAGTCAAAATAGATTCTAAAACTTCAATATGTTTTAGGCCGTACTCAATTGCAACAAACATTTCATTGCTGATAGATTTTTCATGCATACAAACTACATTGCATTGCATTGTCTGAAATGCCAATCCATGATGCATATTGGCCTACGAAGAACAAACATATTGTCCTAGCAGTATCTTCAAATCTGCACTTGAATCTTAACAGTTGGTTTGCCTAATCAAAGGGTCGAAGTGTACCAGTTGTGCTTTTATGACCTTAATGCAACCTGAATGATTTTGAGAAATCCTTCTTTCTGTATCTAAAAGACTGAAGCTAGCTTATTAAGCAGTCAAATATGGGTGTAACAATAAAGATCATTGACAAACTAAAAAATGAAACTTTTTTTTCCCAGCAGTTGCATATCAACAGATGCATACACAAAATTTAAGAAGCTCAACAAAACAGTTTAAGAATAAGACTGTTCCAAAAGTTCTAAATTAGGGTGACTATATAAATTTGCTTAGAGTAGTATACATGATATTTCTTCTTCGTTTTTGAGGGAAGTTTGTACATGATATTTCAAAGATAGATCAATTTGGGACTTGAGCTGGCGATTTCAGGATGACCAATTGTCTCTCTTTCAACTTTACAAGGTCTCTAACACTTCGTCCCAACAATTCTAATATCAAGCAACCTTTGACAACGTATAAATGCACCTAGACATGCTGTTAAATGCACCTAGACACCACAAATGTAGAGTACAAAAAGCAGAGTTATTCACAATCAAATGACATAATCAATAAGGATAAAGAATGGTAAAATTCAGTACAATATCAATCTCATTGATACCATGATTCTCATATAAAACAAATATAAAATCCCATCAATCAAATAACCTCTACAATAAAAAAAAATGTATACACCACCACCGCCCACCCACCCTCATCCACACACACTCACATAGAGTTTAGGAAAAAAGGGTACACAAAACAAGTCAAGGATAGAAATAAGAAACAAAAGCTATTTGTCTGGGCCTGTCACATTCAGCCTAGCTGGAACCATATTTCTTACAAAAGTTAGGGGAAACAGCTACTCTTGCTTTTCAGGGAAGATTAACACGAAATATCGAGTGAATTTCAGCTAAACAATCCCTCTCCTGCAAATAAGGATGCAAGTGTTAATGGCATCTCCTCAAGGAAAAATTGATGAAAGCTAGATAGGCAATTCTATCACTCAAAGATGACTACAAAGTAAAAACTAATCGCATCTCCATGATGAAAATATAATATCCCAGTTAACAGTCAAAAACAAATCACTCAATACGATATCATGACCATGTCATCATTAGAAAGTGGCAGGGAGAGGAGAACTTACTCAGATCCTCAAAGGAAATACTACTGATGTTTTCTCCACTCCTTATAAGGCGAATTTTTCCTGCAGAGGTTAAATTGCAAGGCGTTGAAAATGAGGACTATTCAGTGTACTAACTTGTACTTATACGCCAAAACCAAAATTTCTAGTCAAATATATCTATATCCCCCCCCAACCCAAAACTTCAACACCAGGTTGAGTTCAAGGCCATTCACACAACTACATTAGATGCTGTGATCTTGATAGACATTTACACTCATCTCCACGTCCTCATGCAATCAATTTTATAAGTAAAGGTTTGTTTGTAAAAGAGAAGGACACCACTTGGTCAGAAAGCCCACAGTTGCGGTAAACAAATAATCTCTCTATCCTCCCAATTCATCTTGATAACATAGCAAAATAGCAACACACTGTACTGGACTAAACAAATATGTAACATGATGATCAGACAAAAGACAATAGAGCAGTATTAACCCCATGAGGCTCAAAGCTGCACAATGGGGCCAGATACTTTTTAATAGCATATCATTTGAGTTTGTCACTGCTATCATACAGGGATTTCTGTCTAATGTTTTTGGGTCTTGAGTCAACTTCATACAATCAACAGAAGTCATTTATCTTCAATCTAAAGCTGAAAAGTCTACTAATTTCCAAGCAGCATTGAAACTTAAGCAACACTGCCATATATTATTATTACAAGAGGCAGGATGATACCAAAAGGAATAAACCAAGACCTCTTTGAACTCTGTAGTGATAATGATAACAACCATGGGCGGGAGAATGGAGGGGGGGGTATTAGAAGTAGA
>Ga0307517_10012865_pt1 | contig 11430 bp, 9 predicted proteins | sample 23_EM_MG_FD_194515 | JGI IMG/M metagenome (GOLD analysis project Ga0307517, IMG submission 194515) | Populus trichocarpa ectomycorrhiza microbial communities from riparian zone in the Pacific Northwest, United States - 23_EM | ecosystem: Host-associated > Plants > Roots > Unclassified | place... | reverse complement strand
GCGGGCGAGGGCGGCACGTGCTCCTTCAGCGGCACCCGCGCGGTGGCCTACGGGGCGGGGGCGTACACGTACAAGACGGTGACCAGCAGCACCGCCTGCTCCAACGACTCCTTCGGCGGCGACCCGGCCGCGAACCTCGTCAAGTCCTGCTACGTCGCCGACGCGGGCGGCCCGCCCGGATACACCGCCTGTGCGGCCGAGGGCGGCACCTGCTCCGTGCCCGGCTACAACCGCGACGTGGCCTACGGCGCCAACGGCAACTTCGCCCACCAGGTCACCAACGGCTCCGTCGCCTGCACCAACGCCCACTTCGGCGACCCCATCGACGGCGTCGCCAAGTCCTGCTACCTGCCGCCCTCCGGAGGGCCGGCCGGCGGCTGGACCAAGTGCGCGGACCAGAACGGCACCTGCGCTGCCGTCGCCGGGCAGCCGGTGGCCTACGGTGCCTACGGCGCGTTCACGACGATCACCGCCACCGGCGCCACCGCGTGCACCGACGCCACCTTCGGCGACCCGATCCCCGGCGAGTCCAAGGCCTGCTACACCGCCACCGGCGGCCCGGTCGGCTACGCGACCGCCTGCGCCACCGAAGGCGGCACCTGCGCCTTCAGCGGCCAGCAGACCGTCGCGTACGGTGCCCGGGGCCGCTTCCTCTACAAGTCGTTCACCGGCGGCGCCGGCTGCACGACGGCGGCATTCGGCACCGATCCGCTGCCCGGCGTGAGCAAGTCCTGCTACCTCACTTCCTGAGTCAGGCCAGGCGGGGGGACGACGAAGTCCCCCCGCTCCTTACGAACGGGCATCGGGGCGTCCACTACCGGTCACGGGGCGAACGGGACGCCGGCGCGGCAGAGCACGTTGGCGAAGAACGTGTTCTCACCGGTGCGCACGGCGAACCTGACGTCCCCGACCCTGGCCTTGAAGTCGTCGTGGTCGAGGGGTTCGGGCTCAAGCCCGAACGATCGCAGCGCGGTGTAGACGGTGGGGTTGACCTCGCGAACCTGGTCGGTCACCCAGCTGTGCTCGACCACGATCTGTGCCAGCACCGCCTGAGCGACGTCCAGGAACGGGGGCTGGCCGTACCGGTAGCCGAGATCCACGGTAGGGGTACCCGGCGCCAAGGGAAGCCCGGCGTCGCTGATCACGAAGGTGTCGGTGTGCCGCAGACCGGCGATCAGGCCGGCCAGTTCGTGGTGGATGATGCCGCTGAGTTGCACGGGTTCAGTCCTTTCCGATGGTGGCGGCGATGGCGCGCAGGGTGTCCAGGTCCGCGTGGTGCTGTTGGGCACCGGACACCCGCACCGCCAGGGAACCGGCCGCGATGCCCAGCCGCGCGGCCTCCAGGAGCGAGTCACCGGCGGCCAGCCGGGCGGCGAACACTCCGGCGAACGCGTCGCCGGCGCCCGTGGTGTCCACCACGGTGGCGGGGATGGCCGGGAGCGCGGTGCTGGTGCCGTCCCCATCAGTGATGATCGCGCCCGCCCCTCCCAGTGTGGTGACCACCGCCTTGGCGCCCCGGGCACGCAGCGCGGCGTGCGCCTTCCGTACGGCGGCCGGGTCCTGCGCGTGCTCGGCGTCCGGCTGCCCGGAGAGGGCCGCCTGCTCGTGCTCGTTCACGATGAGCACGTCGCAGCGAGAGATCAGCTCGTCCGGCAGCTCGGCGGCCGGGGCGGCGTTGAGCAGGAACAGACCCCGGCAGGCGGCCGCCGCGCGCTGAACCACGTCCAGCGGGATCTCCAGCTGGACCAGTACGACGGCCGCCTCCGCGCCGGCGCCGTCGGTGGGGTCGCCCTCGGACGGCCATTGGTGGTTGGCCCCGGAGACCACGATGATGGTGTTGTCACCGGCCGCCACCGTGATCCACGCGGTGCCGGTCTCCGCGCCGGGCACCGTGGTCACCCTGCGAACGTCCACTCCCTTGGCGACCAGCCCGGCACGGGCCTTGTCCGCCTCGACGTCGTCGCCGACCCGGGCGATCATCGCGGTGCGCGCCCCGCCGGACGCGGCCGCCACCGCCTGGTTGGCTCCCTTGCCGCCCAGCGTGACCTGCGCGGTCCGACCGAGGATGGTCTGTCCGGGCGACGGGAAGGCGTCGGCCACCACCACGTGGTCGATGTTCACGGAGCCGATCACCACCAGCGGCGAGCCGGGCTCAGGCATGCGCGGTTCCTTCGACGGCCCCGGTGATCAGCCCGACCAGCTCGTCGCCGGTGGTGTCGGTGACGGCCCGCCGGGCGGCGGTCTGTCCGCGGCGCAGTACGTACGCGGTGTCCGCCACCCGCAGCACCTGCGCCATGTCGTGGCTGACCAGCAGTACGGTCACTTCCGCGTCGCGGAGCCGGCGGATCAGCGCCTCCACGGCCGCCGTCTCCCGCACGCCCAGCGCCGCGGTCGGCTCGTCCATGATCACCAGAGTCTCGCCCCAGTTGGCTGCCCGGGCGATGGCGATGCTCTGCCGCTGGCCGCCGGACATCCGCCGTACCGTGGCCCGCACGTTCGGCACGTCCACGTCCAGCCGGGACAGGATGTCCTTGCTCTGGGAGATCATGGACTTCTTGTCCAGCACCCGGAACGGGCCGAACCCGCTGGTCAACTCCCGGTTCAGATACAGGTTCTGCCATACCGCCAGGTCCTCGATCAGCCCGAGGGTCTGGTACACGGTCTCGATGCCCAGCTGCCGCGCGTCGTCCGGCGAGCCGAGCCGGATCGGCTCGCCCCGGAACCGGATCTCGCCGGCGTCCGGTGGATGTACGCCGGTCAGGCAGCGCACCAGGGTGGACTTGCCCGCCCCGTTGTCGCCCAGCAACGCGGTGACCTCGCCGGCGGCCAGTGTCAGGTCCACGCCTCGCAGCGCCTGCACCGCGCCGAAGGACTTTCGCAGCCCGCTGATCTCCACGAGCGGTGGGTCGGCAGGGGCCGCCGAGCCCGAGGGGGAGGGATCGCCCGCGGTGCGGGCCGGAGTGTCCGTCATGACCGCCGCCTCTACTTCTGGAACCGGGAGATGAAGGCCGCACCGAGTACCACGCCGCCCACCGCGACGGGTTGGTAGTACTGCGAGATGTTGACCAGGGTGAAGCCGTTGATCAGGCTCTGCAGGAGCAACGCCCCGGCCACCGAGCCGAGCACGGAGGCCTTCCCGCCGAACAGGCTGGATCCGCCGAGTACCACCGCGGCGATGGAACTGAGCAGCAGGTCGGTCTGCAGACTGGGGTCGGCGCCGCCCGTGCGGGCCACGAACAGCACGGCGGCGATCCCACAGGCCAGCCCGGAGCTGGCGTAGGCGATCAGCCGGATGCGGTCGACGTGGATGCCCGCCCCCCGCGCGGCGTCGATGTTGCCGCCGGTGGACAGCAGATAGGTGCCTGTGCGGGTGCGGAACAGCACGAAGCCCACCAGGACCGCCACCAGGAAGGCCAGGACCCAGAACCAGCGCACCGGCCCGATCCCGTTGATCGCCAGACCACGCAGGAACCCCGAGTTCACCGCGACGGTGTTGCCGCTGGTCAGCAGGAGGGTAAAGCCGCTTACCACGGACAGCGAGCCCAGCGTGACGATGAAGTCGGTCATGTTCAGCCGAGCCACCAGCAGGCCGTTCACCACGCCCACCATCAGCGCGGCCAGCAGCGCCAGCACCACTGAGACGGCCAGTCCCCAGCCATGGGTGTAGGCGTACCCGAGAACCGCCGCCGCCCAGGGCAGGTTGGACCCCACCGACAGGTCGATGCCGGCCACGGTAACCACCATCTGCTGGCCCATGGCGAGTACCAGCAGGATCGCCGCTGACACCAGCAGGTCACTGATGTTGTCCGTGGTGAGGAAGTCGGGAGTGGCGATGAAGAACACGGCGAACACCACGACCAGCCCGATCGGGGCGGCGAACCGCGCCGCCGCCGCGACCGAGAGGCGCCCTCCGAGCAAACCCGGGGCCTGAGCCTCTGCCATGGTCAGCTCACTTCCCGGCCGAGGTCAGCGGGTTGGCGAACGGCACGAAGGGCTGCGGGAACGAGCTGATCGCCTTGGCCGCATTGCTGGAGTCGATCAGTGCGATCGGAGCGACGATCCGGGTGGGCACAGTCTTCTTCTTGACCAGGTTGATGCATGCCTGTACGGCCAACTGTCCCTCGGCGTAGGGGTACTGCGAGATGGTGCCGCTGAGCTTGCCGGCTTTCACCGCCTCCAGCGCGGCCGTGATGCCGTCCACCGAGATGATGGACACCTTGCCGGTCAGCCCGGCATTGTGCACCGCCTGCGCGGCGCCCAGCCCCATGGTGTCGTTGGCGGCGAAGATCCCGGTGATCTTCGGGTGCGCCTTGAGGATTCCCTCGGTGACCGTCTGCCCCTTGGCCTGGTCGTAGTCGGCCGGCTGAGTGGCCACGATGTTCAGCTTGCCCGCCACCTCCTGCGAGAAGCCCTTCTGGCGGTTGATGCCGTTCTGCTCTCCGGCGATGCCCTGCAGAATGGCCACGTCGCCCTTACCGCCCATGAGCTTCAGCAGCGCCTTCCCGGCCTGCTGCCCCGCGGACAGGTTGTCCGAGCCGATGAACGACGCGTATGACACCCCGGCCTGCTTTGAGGCGTCCGCGTCGATCTGGGTGTCCAGGTTCAGTATCGGGATCTTCTTCTGCGCCACCGGGACCAGCGGGGTGATCACGTTGGTGGCGTTCACCGGCACCACGCCGAAGCAGTTGTACTTCTGGCCGGCCAGAGTGGACAACTTTGCGTTCTCCCCGGTGCTGTCGGTTTCCGACGCGCCGGCCTGGACCTCCACCTTGACGCCCTGCTTCTTGCCCTCGGCCAGCGCGCCGTCGCGCAGCGCCGCCCAGTACGGGTTGGTGAAGTCACGGGTGACGATGGCGATACGGACCTCGTCTTTGCTCCCGCTACCGGAACTGTCCCCGCCCCGGCCGCAACCGGCGACCAATACCAGCAGGGTTACGGCGGTGGCAGTTGCGGCGACGGCGGCAGAGCGGGGCCGGCGCACAGTGTGGTTGTGCATGGAAGTGCCTTTCTTCGCGTCGTTGCGTCAGAACAGGTTCGTGTCGGCTCGGTGGGGTGAGGCCGGCCGGTAAGGCTGGGTGCTGATCGGGCTTACGAGTGGAAAGAAGGCCGCGGACCGGGTGCCGAGCCGCGGGCACCGGCGGATCGCCGTAGAACATCGAGTCGCTGAAGGTCGTCGCACCTGGGGAAGTAGCTGGTCAGGCCGCGTGCCTCGGTGTGGACCGCACACGGGTGCCGGTACCCGCAGATCCAGGCCGAGGTTGCCCGCCACCCGATCCGGCCGTCATAAGCGGTCGCCGATCGTCGAGTCGCCACCGGCCGGATCGGGACAGCCGCAGGAGCCGCGCGCGATGAGCGTGGTGGGATGGGTGATCCGCTGCGCCGGCAACGACGGATCGGCGATCTTGGCGAGCAACCACTCGACCGCCGAGCGACCGAGCTCGTCGAAGGGCTGGCGCATCGTGGTCAGGGCGGGCAGCGTGTACGCGCTGCCGTCGATGCCGTCGAAAGCGCAGACTGCCACATCGTCGGGAACCCGCAGACCCAGTTCGGCGGCGGCCCGCAGCACGCCGATGGCCTGCTCGTCGCTGGCGACGAAAAGGGCATCCGGACGCTGCGTGCCCGCGAGCATGCGCCGGCCGGCACGGTAACCGTCGGCCCGCCCGAATGGCACATGTGTCAGGAACGCACCTGCCGGATCCTGTCCGGCGTCGGTGAGGGCACGGCGCCAGCCGGCGACCCGGTCGACCGTCGGGTGAATGCCTTCGAGCCCGGCGATGCAGCCGATCCGTCGCCTGCCGTGGCCGAGCAGGTGGATGGTGGCCTGGTATCCGCCGCCCTCGTTGTCGGTGAGGACCTGTGTCGCACCCGGCAGTTCCAGTTCGCGGTCCATCACGAGCCGAGGCACGGCCTGGTCGGACAACTCGGTGATCCAGCTGCGCGGGCCGTGTGCCGGTACGACGATGAGTCCGTCGACCTGCCGGTCGAGCAGGGTCCGGATGTACGTCGCCTCGCGGGCGTCGTCGCCCATCGCGTTGCCCAGCAGCATCGTGTAGCCGGAGGCGAAGCCGACGTCCTCGATGACGCGTGCCAGCTCTGCGAAGAACGGGTTGGAGTTGTCGGGTACGACGAGTCCGATGGTCATCGTCCGGGAGGTCTTCAGCGACCGGGCCACCGCGTTGGGGCGGTAGCCGAGCTGGTCGATGGCCGCAAGGATCCGCTCACGCGTAGCGGGTGCGACCTTGCGCGGGCCGCCATTGAGTACATAGCTGACCAAGGCCTCTGAGGTGCCTGCCAGGCGCGCTACGTCACGGCGAGTTACCATCCCAGTCCTTCAACTCGTGTTGATTGGTTTGCGTTGCACGAAATATCGGCCCAGGCTCCGTCGGTGCGCAAGAAGGCTGCCGGAAAATTCTTTGGTAACGAGTTCGTCACGGAGGTCCGGTCGTCGCCGCCGGGGCCGCGGGTGCGGGCACGGGCGTGAACGTCGGTTCGGGTGGGGTAACCCCACCCGGTGGAGGTGCGGGCGCGGGCGGCGCCTGTTGTAACAGCGAGAATTGTCAATAGACCTTCGACTTCGCCGAGCCGGCGTGCGCGCCCTGCCGGGGCGAGTTTGCGTCGCTCGAAGTGTCCAATGAATTCCAGCCGCTCCTCGGTGTGACCGATCGGTGTTCTTCCGGGGCCGGGTGGTGCGACGGCACGTGTTGGAATCCTGGTGCGCTTCGATGGCATCCGTAGGCGAGGTGGTGGCGTGTCCCATCGTGGTGTTGATGTTGCCGAAACCGGCGATGACCTGGGTGATGTGTGACGACAGGCTGTTGAGGACGGCGTCGTGGAGGGCCGGGTGAATGGCCCGATCCGATAGGTGACCGGTCTCGAAACGCGCACGCCACTGGCACAGGAGCAACCCCGGTGGATTCCAGGTCTTTTCGTGGTTGCCATCGCTATGGGCGACAGGAACAGTTCCGCCGGATTTCGGATCCGGGAGATCGCGGCGCTGAGCGGCAGGCGATTTCTGGAGTCACCGGCAATCCTCGCTCTTGGCCGGTCTTCGACGGCGCGCTGTGATCTGTGCGATCGATGTGCGGGGCGTCGGAGACCAGCTCCAGGACGGCCCTGTCAGGTCCATCAAGTGCGGGTCGTCGAGAAGGCACAACTCCGGCTGCCGCCTTGCAGGGCGAGAGCGGCAGCCGGAGCGTGGTGAGGCCGGTCCCGGGCTACCGGCCGTTACGGTGCGGTCAGGGCGAAGGCCAGCAGCGCCGTCGTGGTGAAGTCCAGCGAGGGCTCCACGGTCTGCCAGGCGCCCACGTCGTCCACGTACCGCGCGCCCTTGCCGTCGAAGTCGGTCCACGCTCCGGTCGGCGGGGCGGCGGTGCACTTCTTCATGGTCGGGAAGCCGTTCAACTCCGCCAGTTTCGAGGCGGCGTTGGGGCCGTTCACCACGGCGCCGCGCAGAATGGCGCCCTTGCCGTCGTGGCTGCCCCGGAGGTTGGCCAACTGGTGTTCCGGGCAGTGCGGGTAGACCTCGCCCGCGCCGATCATGAAGCTGGTTCCCCAGGGATTGGCGCCGAGGGCCCAGCCCCGCTGCCGGCCGGCGAAGGCCGCGTAGCGGGTGTCTGCGGTGGCCCTGGCGTAGAGGCGGGCGGTGGCCACCAGCCCGAAGGTGTGCGGTACGGCGTCGAAGTCGTCGTAGACGGCCCCGGCTCCGAACGGGTCGTGCCCGGCGTGGGTGACACCGTCGTCCAACTGGCGGCGCAGGTCCCGGTACAGGTCCGCGGCCCCGACGCCGTTGCTCCGGGCGCCGTCCAGGGCGGTGGCCAGGTCGACGTGGGCCAGGGCGCTGACGTCCGCGATGTTGAGGGTGCCCTTGACGTCGGAGTACAGGTAGGCCCTGGCCCAGCGGGCCGCGTCGTCGGTCCAGTCACCCTCCCGGTCGTCGTCGAGTTCCCGTGCGGCCAGGGCCAGTTCGGCACCGGCGAACTCCATGTCGTCCTGCCAGGAGTCCTCGGGATAGAAGGCGCTCGGGAAGGCGGTGACGAGCGGCTCGTCGGGGTCGTGGTCTGTGTCGGCCAGGTCGTAGACGGCGGCCGCCTTGTCCAGCCAGTCCTGCGCCTCCTCCGGGTCCGTGCCGGCCGCGCGCTGTGCGGCGAGGGCGAAGACCGCGGCGACCCGTCCCGCCAGACTGGGCGTGATCGGCTCGCCCGGGTCGTTCGCGCGGAACACCGGTCGGTGCTTGATCGTGTAGTCGGGGTCTCCAGGGGACACGTCGAGCCGGTCGTCGGCCTCCGGCAGCCGCCACACGTCGTGATCCGTCCGTACGGCGTCGTTGCCCGCGCCGATGCCGACCTGGGCGTAGAGGGTCTCGCTGTCCCCGTCCCACATCCTGTCCAGCCAGTCCAGCCCGTGTGAGGCCTCGTCCGACAGCTCCGTCATGCCCGGCAGGTCCCGCTGGGCGAGCAGGAGTTCGGCGACCGAGTAGGAGGTGGTGCCGGTGAACTTGAGGAAGTCCCCCGCGTCGAACCAGCCGCCTGAGACGTCGATCCGGTCACCGGTCGGGGTCAGCCGCTCGTCGAGCAGTTCGTTGCCCTCCTCGTCGTAGTGCGGTTCGGCGTAGACGGTCGCGTCCTGGTCGGCCAGATGAGAAGGCCCATGCCGCAGGACACCGGGAAGTACGTCGGCTCCGTCACGTTGCGCCTGGAGGAAGCGGACGTTGTCCCGGACGAGCGGGGTCATCAGCTCGCGGGCACCGGCGATCCGGAAGGCGGGGGAGCGGCCGGCCGCGGTGCCGGTGAGGACGAGGCGGTAGGTGCCGGGGGTGTTCAGCGCGGAGAGGTCGACGGTGCGCACCGAGGGGTACTTGGCGTTCCAGCGGCCGGTCACGGCTCCCAGCCGCCCCGCCGTGACGACTTTGTTCCTGGCGTCGACGACCTCGAAGCGCGCTCCCGCGAGTGCCGCGGAGGGCCCCATGACGTAGGCCCGCTTCGTCTCGCCGCGCACATAGCCGACCTGGTCGACCCGAATGGCCACCTTGGTGGAGGCAGGCGTGGCGCCGCCGCCGAAGGGCAGGCCGTGCAGGTTCACGGCGAGGAGCAGGGTGCCAAGTCCCGCGGCGGTGCCGACCAGCAGCCGGGGGGTGAGCGATGAGTTCATGCGCCCACGGTGCCGGGGCCTTCATGAGATGACGATGAGGACGCCCGGGCCGGGTCCGTCGGCAGCCGCAACTCGGCCACCAAGCCTCCGCCGGGAGCGTCCAGGAGGCGGGCGGTGCCGTCATGCAGCTCGGCGACCCAGCGGACGATGGCGAGGCCCGCACCCGTGCCCTGGGTGGCTCCGGGACCCCCGGTGACACCCCGGGCGAAGACCTGCTCCCGGTCGGCGAGCGGCACCCCCGCCCCGTGGTCGCGGACCGTGACCAGCCCCGGTGCGACGGTGACCTCGACCGGCGACCCGGCCGGACCACCGTGCCGCTGGGCGTTCTCCACCAGGTTCCGTACCGCCTGGGCCAGCAGGTCGGGATCCCCGAGCACCACCACCGGTTCGCAGTCCACCGTGACGCTCTCGTGGTCCGGCAGCTCCTCCACCGTGGTCTCCACCAGCTGGTCGAGACGCAGCGGCACCAGCTCGGCCGGCTGCGCACCGGACTCCAGCCGGGCCCTGGCGAGCAGCCCGGTGACCAGCCGGCTCAGCCGGTCCACCAGCCGCAGTGCCTCGTCGGACGAGTCGCCCCGCTCCACCAGGAGACGCAACGTCGCCAGCGGCGTACGCAGCTCGTGCGCCGCCTCGGCGAGGAACTGCTCCTGCTGACCCAGCCCGACCAGGGCGGGACGCATGGCCCGGCCGGACAGCAGGTGGCCGACGGCCGCCGCGCAGCAGACCAGAGCCGTGCAGCCGAGCGCCAGCCAGCGGACGAGTACGTCGTGATCGCTCTCGCTGCGCGTCAGCTCCGTGCCGACCAGCACGGCCGCCCCGATCCGGTCCCCGTCCCAGACCGGAGCCGCCGCCCACCTCAGCCGCCCGCCCCCGGCGGAAGGGGCGCTGTCGAGGACGGTCCCCTGTTCCTCCAGGACGCTCCGCCAGACGTCGTCCAGCCGGTCCTGATCGGGCAGCGCCGAACGCGCGGGCACGACGTTCCGCAGCGACGGTGTCCTCCCCGGCGCCGCCTGCAGGACCGCCAGCACCTGAGCGCCCCGCGCGAGTTCGTCCTCGCGCAACGGCTCCAGGTGCAGAACCCCCGCGTCGAACCAGACCGCCCGCGACAGGCCGACTGCGCGGCTGCCCACCTCGTGATCGAGGCCGGAGCGGCGGGACCCGGTATCGATACGGACGGCGACGGTGGCCAGTACGACGAGGCAGGCCGCGGTCGTCGAGGCGAACAGGAGCGTCATCAACCGACGGGTGCGCCGCAGCCGGGCCACGGCGGGCGACAGGGAGGACGCTGTGCGCCGGCGGATCACGCCCGCCGCCCGTCGCCCAGCCGGTAGCCGACGCCGCGTACCGTCCCGATCGGGTCGGGCGGCCCGAGCCGCCGCCGCAGCTGGCCGATCAGGACATCCACCACGTTGGACATCGGCTCGCTCGCCTCGTCCCAGCAGCTCTCGATCAGCTCGGTGCGCGTCACCACCTCGCCCGCCCGCAGCATCAGCAGCTCCAGCACCGCGAACTCCTTCGCCGACAGGCTGAGCAGTACCCCGGCCCGGGTCACCCGGCGCCTCGGCAGGTCGACCTCCAGGTCACCCGCCCGCAGGACCGGCGGCCGGGTGGGCTGCTCCCTGCGGCACAACGCCCGCACCCGTACGACCAGTTCGGCGAAGGCGAAGGGCTTGACCAGGTAGTCGTCCGCCCCGTGCTCGAAACCGGCCACCCGGTCGCTCACCGCGTCCAGCGCCGTCAGCAGCAGAAAGGGCAGCACCGATCCCGTACGCCGGTGTGCGGCGAGCAGTGTGAGCGAGTCACCGTCCGGCACCGAACGGTCGGCCACGACACAGTCGTAGCGATTGACGGAAAGCTTGAGATCCGCCTCGGCCAGAGTCCGCGCGAGATCCACCGCAAACCCCGCATCCCGCAGCTGAGCAGCGACGACGGGACCCAGCTCAAGATCGTCCTCCAGGACCAATACGCGCATGGCCTGGAGCTTAGGGCCTGTCCGGTGGATCTCCGTGGCGTCGCGACTTTCGTCGCTGCCGGGTGCGACGAACGGACGCTGTGCGCCGGGGCGGTTGTGTCTACCGTTGGCGCGTGCATGTGACGATGAAGGCCCTCGATGTCCGCAAACACCTCGGCGCGCCTGGCATGTGGACCCGGCGGCGGATTCTCGGCGAGACGGCGCTGGCCCTCGTGCTGGCCCCGCTCGCGGCGCTGAGCCTGGTGGACCAGGGCGCGGCGCGGATGGCGGCGGCGGCCGTGGCCGCCGTGGTGCTCTGTGTGCTGCGGCGG
>Ga0307517_10012864_pt1 | contig 11430 bp, 14 predicted proteins | sample 23_EM_MG_FD_194515 | JGI IMG/M metagenome (GOLD analysis project Ga0307517, IMG submission 194515) | Populus trichocarpa ectomycorrhiza microbial communities from riparian zone in the Pacific Northwest, United States - 23_EM | ecosystem: Host-associated > Plants > Roots > Unclassified | place... | reverse complement strand
TGTCATCACCAAACCTGCCGGTCAAACCCGGCAGTCATCTGTCATCGCTGAGTCTGCCGGCCCCTCACGGGCGCTTGTCATCGCTTTCGGCAATTGCCGTTGCCGGGTTGGTCGTGCCAGTACAGTATTGCGAGGATACGAAACTGAGTATAGCGGAGTTCAAGCACTCTTTCCTTGAAGAGGACGTTCTTGTAATCCATTATCACGTTCTAACGCATCCCATCTTTTGGTGCATAGTTTATGCGACCGTTTGCATAGGACCTGCCGGCAAACTAACTATCTGACGGAACGTGTCCTATATTAATCTGAATCAGACACTAAGCACTAAGTACCCCAGATGAGCGGAAACAACCCGGCCCGATTCTGCGCCCGAGCCGGTGGATCCTGGGATGTTTTGGTCTCTCGTCCCTAGAATACGCAGGAAGAAGAAAAAAATCCAACTAAATCTATACTGTGCGAACATATGCTATTAAAAATGTCCGAACGAATGCTTTCAATAAGACAGGACAAGCCCTGCATGGGATACAAGGGACGGTGCATGCGTCGCGCACGAGACTTCTAGCGGATTTATAGTAGTAACGATGGTCCTTGTTGGACGTTACTAAACGACGTACGCGTCGTAGTCTCGACCTGTGACAAACAAGATTTCTGCCGACGTCAAGTCGGCACTTTTCTAGTACATGACCATACACGATCTAGGTTGGATTAAGATTTGTCTACCTCCCCTTCCCGTAAGACCTCTGCCCGGAGCTGACGGACAAGTTCCACGATGCACTCCTTAAAACTTCGGTACCTCACTCCCAAATCCCTCGTCGCAGGGGTCCCATCCAAAAACATATTCTTGAACGGAGGCATTTCCTCTCTAGGAGGGAGGACTTCCTCAGCCCACTCCGGGAACTCTTCCCTAATGATCTCCCCCACCAGGTGGTAATTGAAGCCCTCCGGAGAGGAAAGCATGTATCTCCCGTTCAAGAATGGTCCGGAAGAATCTAATTGAAGAGCAGCCTCGACATGTGCCAGTGCCACTTCCCTGACGTCTACCCAGAGCGGAGTAAGAGCCGGCGGAAGCCGAGAAGAGCGGTATTCGCCACGGACGATATTTCTGACATGTCGATTGGAGAAGTTGAGAGATGCGAGACCAGACGGGCCTAGATGGTGAACCCAGGGTCCAAGGATTAGGGAAGGACAGATCACGGTGAGGTTGAGGGTGTCGCCATTCTGCCGAGTCGTTGAACTGGTGTTTCTCCCGTTTCCGGGGTAGCTAGGATCGCTTGGGAAAAGGATCGGGGATATGAGCCATCACCCTACGGCGACCACGAGGGAACCTACTCACTGTTTCAACTGCCGAAAATATGTAGGGTCCACATTAGCCCAAGCTTCCAGCTCGGCAAACTTCTTTCCAGTTGCATACACAACCAAAGGATTACCGCTCCTCACGCCCTCCTCATACGTAATGGGATTCCAGTCCTCTGCGGTGTAGCCATCCCCGTCTGGTCCAGGAGTAACCTCTTTCGCGAGGTCGAATACTGCCGCCATGGAGGACGTGAGGACAAGGCGTTTGAGGCTGGGATTCTTTCGGGCAGCTTGGAGGATGGAGAGCGTTCCGGAGATGATGGGGTCAATTATGGTTTTGGACAGGGTGGAGTCTGATAATGGTTCGTTCGGTAATGGCTGTAGAGACGAAGAGAAATCATTAAAACGAACGGGACGGGATTCGCACGGGCGCAGCAGGGCATACATCGAGGAAAGGCGGAATTGACCAGCCATTTCAAAACGGTTCGACGGCGGCAAAATGATGCGGATGACTGGGAACTCACGCTTGCGCAATGGATAATCGCGTCGACGTCCTTCGCGAGGTCATCAAAGGCCCCGATGGCACTGAGGTCGCCTGTAATGATCACCTTGGGGGGATCCTTGAATCTTGACCGGCTCTCCGCAAAACCCTTGGCCTCTAATTCTGATTTCGCGGTCACCACGACCCCGACCCCTCGTTCGAGTAGAAGATCAACGATATGGGCACCTAGGAAGCCCGTTCCTCCCGTAACGAGAATACGGCTGTGTGTGAGAGGTTGTTATGGTTAGGATGAGTCCAAAGAACGTTGACCAGCCCGAACCTTGGTTTGGTCGACATGTTGGATGGGGATGAGATACGTGGCACTGGATGCGAAGTATTGGGTACCACTGAGAATGGGAACGCCCCGCACGCATCGACATCTCTTGAGTAACGATTACGTCGCCGTCTCAGAGGTTCCATACCTCTTCGACCTGTCCCGGTGCGATGACACACGTCCGGATCTCCGACATGTATTCCACGTACCTAAAAAGACACGCTGTGTACGGAGAGACTCTGAGCGAGCAAAAGCAGCGATGCGCCCCCTCTCCTGGTCATGGGTTGGCGGGGTAGAGAGACGCTGCACGCCTAAAAGGTTAAAAAGCTCCACATTTGGCAGACACGCAGTTCGTGGATCACAGCGCGTGGGTTTGAGTTAAGGGTCAGGGGGCTGCCGCTAGTGGCTTAGGCTACCACTACTTAGACTCCGGAGAGTCCCTTCAATCGATCGATGTCCGGCCCCATTGCCGTAGATCGGCCCGCGTGTGTGGGCGCACCCGCACGGACCGCCAAAGCAGAACGGATTCTAACGGTCCCATACTTGAACGATAGCCTTCAGATTCTGAGATCTGGGGTTGTCGCAAGGTTTTCGAATCGGGCACGCCAAGTAAAGAATTCGCGGCCATTTCCATACATGGGGCGTGGATACTCCGCCCGAACAGCTCATGGCACGAACCCCTGGTGGAGCAGGAGGCAAGGGCATGAGGGAAAGCGTGAGGTACGATCGTGATGCCACATTTCATGACAACTGCCTGGCTCGCGATCGGACCAATCATGACCGAGAAATACGACAAGTGAGGGCATTCCTGCCTTATCACTCCACCGCAATTAAGTAGGGCATGGGTATAACAAACGGGCTGTACGTACGGCAACGGACAGAAACGAGGTGGGCACGAGTTTACATCGGGGGCGCTATGGTATGATTGTGAAGAGTGAGCGCGAAAGACAAGCAACATTGTACAACAGACGATAACGAATTCGAACAGCCACTGAAAACACCACACATGAGCCAATATCCGTGTGTCTACTCGACGATGGAGGGGTAACCAGGGACTTGTGAGAAGGTCCGAAGAGAAGGGAAAATGAACCACATAAAACGTTAGAAAATAAATGGGGTACGACATGAGTCGAAGGACTCCATGTATTGCGCACGACAAATGCCGTACACCCCATTATGGCCATAGTCTTGCAGCGTGCTCGGTCGCGGACCTGTATTTCAAGATTTCTTAAACATATCACCAACGTCCGTCCGTCGCTTGACGGATGTGTGGGCCTGCCCGAGGACGTTGACCTCCTCTACGGGACGTGGAAACCGTAGCTCGATGTTAATCCTCTTGTCCAGACTTGGGGGGACCGGAACCTCTCGGACTTCGTGTTTGGGGTGGGTGTATGATTGGCGCTGTCGAGAGGAAGAGGGGGGACCGATGGCGAGGAAACTGGAGTGTGCAGTGTGTGGGATGTGGAAGAATGAATGGTGGGGCTCGTATTCGAGCTGTGGCGAGGGGAAGGGATACTCGAATCGCGAAGAGGGGTCTAACGGTGTACCAATGATCCCGGACGGGGAATGCAACTTGACGTTCGTTAATGGTAGGGTCACGCCACTGGAACCCTCTGGCATCGTCGTAAAATACTCTGGCATCTAGAACAACAAATGAGGCATCGTAAGAAACCGACATAGGGGAAGGGGTTAAAAACGACGGACGATTGAAACCGGAGTAGAGGCTTGTTCACGTTCTTGGAGGTTTTTCAGAGCGGTGAGGTCGTTGAGAGACGGGTTAGGATTGTTCGAAGAGGCGTTGGTGTCCTCCAGACGAATCATCGTCAAGTGGTGGGGGAGGTTATATAGACGGCGAGTGGTGGCCAGCAGCAGGTCACCGTGAGTGTCCAAAGCGAAGTGGGGAATTTTCGGTCTCGCACCCAAACCTTACTTAGCACATCTCGGCCATTTCAAATCTTGCTCGGCCCGCGCCGCGAACCACTTCCGACGAATCGCCATTTGTCAAATATCCTTTCGGTCATCCACGTTTCTCCTCATATACATGAGCGGTGGAAAACTTAAATTCTTTACCTCCGTGCACCCGAGACCCATCGCGGATTTCTCTCTTCCTGCGACAAACCTCCGAGCAGCCGCGTGGATGCGGTGGCGCGAAATATTGGGGAACAGCATCGATGGAAGAGAACGGCTGCTTCTTGAACTTCTTCCTTCTTGAACTTCTTCCGCCATGCTCGGCGTCAAGTTTTCGACCTACACGCGTCCGTCATATTGGGCTTTAGAGCCGGAGCCGTCGACTTACGCCCCCTCGAGCAAATGGAGTAACAAGGATATGGACCCTGTTCCTCCGAGACACAGGACTTGGTCCACCTGGAACTACGTTGCGTACTGGATAAGCGACGCCGCGAACGTTCCCGTCTATGAGCTGGCCAGTTCTATGCTCGCTATCGGGCTAAGTTGGTATGTATTGCTCGTTTTTAGACTATAGGCCAAGAAAAGAAGTTGAAATCGGTGTTTCAGGCGACAGGCTCTTCCGGCAATAGCTCTCGGACACCTAATCATCGCTTTCGTCGTCGTCCTCAATGGAACCATTGGTGCCAGGCTTCATATAGCCTTCCCGGTTCTCAACAGATCTTCGTTCGGTTTCTGGTTCAGCTATTTCAGCGTCGTGTCCCGAGTTGTCCTTTCCATGTTCTGGTATGGCATCCAGACCTTCACAGGTACATACACGCGACCGCTCGCATACTAATATTTTTTGACTCACCCCTTTGAATAGGTTCCCAATGTATTGAACAAGTGCGATTTCATATGGGACATCAAAATTCTCGCTAATACAGACTTCGCACGCATCAGATGTTGAAAGCGATCTGGCCAAGCCTCCGCGTCCGTGTCCCGAACCAGCTTCCCGAGAGCGCAAACATCACAACCTTGGGTAGGCCTTCGTGCGCCGAACTGTTCCGGTCTTCCCAACGGCTCACTAAAACCTCACGACACAGGGATCATGTGCTACTTCATCTACTGGGTGATTCAATTCCCATTCATGCTCGTCTCTCCGCAAAAGATCCGGTGGCTGTTCCTCGCCAAAGCGGTTATCGTCCCACCCTCCTGGCTTGCCTTGCTCATTTGGGCATTCGTCAAAGTCCCTTCGTCCGAGGGTCTTTTCACTCTACACGCAACCGCAACTGGGAGCGACCTTTCTTGGGCGTATTTGGCGGCGCTAAACGCCTCGCTCGGGTTATACGCGACCTTGGCCGTGAATATCCCAGATTTTACGGTAGGATCGTTCGTCCAGCTTTGCCAGGTTTTCTCTGGACACTGATCGGTGACCGTTAGCGATATGCGAAAGATGAAAGATCGTGAGGCTTATCCACTATAAAACAAACTCGAGGCAAATGCTGATGCAATGGCTTGAAGGCAATATGTTCAACTTGCCGTTATACCAATCGCGTTCACGTTTTTTGGCTTTGTCGGCATTGCGGTCACTAGTGCAGGGATAATCCTCTACGACGGGCAGATTCTATGGAACCCACTCAATCTCATCGATCAGTGGACGAACAGACCCGCCGCATTTTTCATGTCCTTCTCTTTCGCTCTGGCTACCCTCGGAACGAACATGTAAGCCCCTTCCTCTACCTCTCCCTCGGCTGCGGTTGGGTTGTTGATCACTGCGGATTGCTGTAGTTCTGCGAATTCTCTGAGTGCCGCCAATGATATGACTGTGCTCCTACCAAGGTATATCAACATCAGAAGAGGACAGATCATTTGTGCGTTTTTGGGCGGATGGGCTCTTTGTCCGTGGGAGATCCTTGCTAGGTACCGTGCTGGCTTCGTCAATCTCATGACTGTTCAATAATGTGCGTTTAGTGTCCAGGGATTCCTCACCTTTATGAACGGATACACCGTGTTCTTGGGACCCTTCGCGGGGATTATGATCGCGGATTATTATATTGTGCACAGGTGTAGGGTTGACGTCCCTGCGATGTATGACCCTCATGGGAGGTATCGATACACTGCTGGTGTCGTGAGTCTCACAACTAATGTTCACTCTAAACTTACTCACATCTACGTAACACTTCCGCTTTCCGTAGAACTGGCGGGCGGCACTCGCAATGATTATAGCGGTGCCACCTCTCCTTCCAGGTCTTATCAACTCCATCAACACGGATATATACATAGGCGGCGCATCGTATCTCTTCAATATTGCTTGGTTGTTCGGGTTCGTTGTTGCTTCGGGGGTGTATACCGCCGCTTCGTTGTTATTCCCGGCCAAAGAGACGTTCCTGACAGATGACGAGGTCGTGACTTTGCGCGAGGAGCGGGTGGACGAGGTTGAGGTTGAGAAGGAGAAGTCTGATCACGCAGCGTAGGCGTCTGGGGGGGACATTGGTGTTTTGTTTGGATAAGATGGTTAAGGGTGGAGCTTACATGCTGTAAACAACTGTACGCGAAGTAAATGTGGTGTCTGCTATGGGATTTTGCGGTCGTAGCATCCCCTACAGCAAAGGTGATCAGACGTGTCCTCAAATCGATTGCAGACGCTGAGCAGTACGTTCATGAATTCAATCATATTGGACGCCTGTCCTCACACTGCCTTCCGGCGTCGGCGCTCGTGCCACATTTACTCTGAACCCATGGATATTGAGACCCAACAACAGAAACGTCGGGACAACATCATCTCCTCCCTGAACCTCGCCATCGATGCCTTGAATCTCGCGGGTGGAATCGTGGACATCATCCCGGCTAAGGCTGTTTTTGGCCCTGTCAGCGTTCTCCTCGTGATGATCAGAGTGGGTTTCCCTTTGATCTACTACGTTGACCGATTGCGAGCTGAAATCCGCTCAGGATTCGAAGATTAACCAGGGCGATTCCGTCGAACTCGGGTTGGCCTGCGCCAACGTCTGCATCGCCCTCTATGGAGGATTGAAGGGGAAGAGGTTGAACGACCTCAGCGAATCTCTATTGGAAGCAATCGGACAGTTGACGACGTGAGTCGGTACATCGGCGGCCTGCGGCCCACACTTCGGGTGTCTCATTGACGATGCTCTTGGCCTGGCCTCAGGGCTATCGCGGAGATCCAACAGGAGGTCATCAAGCAGAGTGAACGGGGTACAGCCTCTCGAGCTTTCCACGCAAAGAATGATAAGGAGAAGATCGCCACCTGGAGGACGAACCTCAACAGGATCCTTCTCGTGTTCAACGTGCGTTCCATCGCTCCTTGTGCGGCTATGATTGAACGTTCTTCCCTAGGCCGAGCTTGCAATAGGCACACACGTAACCGTTACGAAGACCCACGCCCTCGTTTCTGATGTTCATCACGATGTTTCAAACATAAATGCCGTCGTTGCAAACATCCACGCCGTTATTTCTGACATGCGCCGGGAGCTGCGGAAACGCGAGGAAGGAAGTGACGACAAAAATCGGACGGTAGGTGGTACTCGTACTATTCACGTCACCGAGCGAACACTTACCACTACCCAGGCACAAAACAGGTTAGTGATCTAGACCGCCAATGGACCGACGTCTTATAACATCTAAATCTAGCATATCTGGAGAAACGCCACCCCCGCCACCAAGGGCCCTCTTTGGACGCGATGAGCTGATCGAGAAAATCGTCAGCCTCGCAGAAAGTCTGACTCCAATCGCTCTCATTGGTACCGGCGGGATCGGGAAGACGTCCATCGCCCTGACCGTTCTTCACGACAATCGCGTCGAAAAGCGGTTTGGCGACAACCGTCGGTTCATCCGTTGTGACCGCTTCCCCCCTTTGCCCTCTCATTTTCTCCGCCGTCTCTCCAAGGTCATCGGTGCGGGCATCGAAAACCCCGAGGATCTGGCCCCCCTACGACCATTCTTGTCCTCAAAGGAGATGATCATAATCCTCGATAACGCCGAATCTATTCTCGATCCGCAGGGATCAGGCAGTCGAAAGATCTATGACATAGTGGAGGAATTGAGTCAATCCAGGAACATCTGCCTTTGTATCACCTCTCGCAATCTCACTGTCCCTCCCCATTGCGAAGTCCTTAACATCCAAACATTGTCGGTCGAGGCTGGACGCGACGCGTTCTATCAGATCTACAAGGTCGCGGAACAGTCCGACCTGGTCAACAACATTTTGGAACGACTCGACTTCCATCCCCTCTCCATTAATTTACTCGCCACCGTTGCCCAGCGCAATACGTGGGACCCCAGGCGATTGACCAAAGAATGGGAAAGACAACGAACGGGCGTGCTTCACACATCACGCGAGAGCCTCGCCGCTACGATCAAACTCTCACTTACTTCCCCAACGTTCCAAGAGCTTGGCCCTGACGTGCAAGGGCTTCTTGGGGTCATCGCGTTCTTCCCCCAACGCATCAATGAGGACAACTTTGAGTGGTTGTTCCCGACCATCTCCGGTGGAATCGACATCCTCGACACATTCTGCATTCTTTCTCTGGCATATCGAAGCGACGGTTACATCACGATGCTGGCACCACTTCGAGATCACCTTTGTCCCAAGGACCCAATGTCGTCTCCACTCCTCTGCATGGCCAAGGAGTCTTACTTCACTCGGTTGTCGGTCGAGCTTAAACCTGACAAGCCCAGCTTCGAAGGGGCACGATGGATCACGTCGGAGGATGCAAATGTCGAGCACCTGCTCGATGTCTTCACAACAATCGACGCGGACTCTGACGATGTCTGGGATGCGTGCGCCAGTTTCATGCGGCACCTTCATTGGCACAAAGGGCGGCTCATCGTGCTGAGGCCCAAGATCGAAGGGCTCCCAGACGATCATCACTCCAAGCCCGAGTGCTTGCTCGAACTCTCACGGTTATTTCACTCGATTGGAAATCACATGGAGCGCAAACAACTCCTTGCCCGTGCCTTGAATCTTCAGAGAGAACGAGGCGATGACCGTCAGGTTGCTCGAACATTGGGTCACCTATCTGATACGAACCGGCAGATCGGCCTCCATGAAGAAGGGATACGACAGGCAGAAGAAGCATTAGAAATTTGGAAACGGCTTGGTGACACAGTGGGGCAAGCGCGGTCTTTGAATGACCTCGCCTCCGTGTTGTATAATGACGGCCAGCTTGACGCCGCGGAGGAGGCCGCATCCCGTGCGATCAACCTTCCCACAGAGAAAGGCGAACATTTGACCTGCCAATGCCATCGGATCCTCGGCGATATATATGGTTCCAAGGGCAATAGGGAGAAGGCAATTGGCAATTTTGAGGTAGCCCGCAGGATTGCCTCCTCCTTCAACTGGCACGACGAGCTATTTTGGATTCATTATTGCTTGGCGAAGCTCTCTATTGAACAGGTCAGGTTTGACGACGCTGACGCTCACGTTGAACATGCCAAGTCACACGTGGTCAACAACGCACTTCGTCTTGGTAGTGTGATGGGCTTGCAGGCTTACTCTTGGTATCGACAGCGCAGGCTTGAAGAGGCGAGATTCGAGGTACTACGTGCTATCGATGTACTTGAGAAACTTGGGGCTGCGCAACCGTCGGAAATCTGTAGGAGGTTACTCCAGGGTATTGAAGGAGAAGTCAACAGCCTGCTTACCTCTCAGTCGGGTGACGGTGGTGAGCTTCTTGAAATGATAGTGCATGTTACACTCACTGACTTTTCGTGTTTAGAGCTGGCTACCGAACCAGAATAACGGCCTTACCTCGGCTACTCCATATCTATCCCCCCGCAAGGAGTACTTGTCGGGCCCCCACTCCTTTGCGTTTTTTAATATCGCTACTACTGTACAGTATTCATGTTCCCACCTATCTTTTGTCCTCTTCGGGAACTTTCTCTCCTTTATTCGCGCACATGTTTGTTCTCCTACCGCCCGCCATTGATTTGCACCCTGTTTTATGCATCTCACCCCCTCCCATGTTACAGTTACAAATAATCGATGAACGGTGGTGTCATTTGTGGGTCCCAGAATCTCCTACAGCGTTCTCCGAATGCCAAACGCACCAAATGTCAGGAGCGCCATCTCCTGGATCACGCTAGAACTCTCGACCCGTAGTGATACCACCGATGAAGCCACCTTCAGAGGGACCAGGAGAGTTGACGGCGAGAACAAAAGACTGAACGGTAACGTTATCACCAGCATCCCCAATGTCTGAGGAACGGATCTCAAGGAAGTCTGGATTCTCTCCCATTCGTCGTTCGATTCGGCGAGGCCAAAGGTAGTTTTTCTGAGACCCTGCGACATGGCACGATAACCAACAAATAAGTCATCCCGTCGGGACATTCTGAGCGGGGAACGGGACAGATCCTGGGTGATCGGACGCGTCTTTAAATTCACTGCAGACGCTAGGTAGTGCATTCATGAATTCAATAATGGATCTGTTCGCACGGGGCATGCCCTTTTAGGGAACAGGTCTATCCTTACAGCCTGTCGGTATCGGCGCTTTCTCGTACCACATTGACTCTGAACCTATGGATATCGAAGCCCAGCAACAGAAACATCGGGACGACGTCTCCTTTCCGGTCTCGCCATCGATGCCTTGAATATCGCGGGCGGGATCGTGGACATCATACCAGCCAAGGCTGTTTTTGACCCCGTCAGCGTTCTCCTCGCGGTGATCAGAGCGGGTTTCTTGTGTTGACTGATCGCGGGCTGAAACGCGCCTACGATTCGATAATCAACCGGACCGGTTACGTCGGCCTTGGGCTGACGACCGAAGTCGGACGGTAGATGTTGCTCGCGTTATTCACGTCGCCGAATGGGGTCGAGTGATGGGGGGTCGGATTGTCGGCTTAGAGTTCTCACGGTGGTTCACCCTAAACGACGTAATGCCGACACAGAAGATCCCCACCCTCCCGTTATCAGGTAGTCATAATCCCTACCTCTCGTCACCGTATTTAACCACAATCACCACTACAGTGATTAAATTCCTCTCCAAGCGTGTTTGGTATAAAAATCAAGTTTTTATCCGGTGGAACATACGTTCGGCGGATATTTTTCCGCAGCCAGGGGCCCCCACGACACCCCCGTCCCCAGCCGCAAGGCTTCCCCAGGAGATCGTTGAAATAGTCATCGCTCAGTTTATGTATGACAAGCTTAATCTCCTGGCGTGTTCCTTGACTTGTCGCTCCTGGTATATCGCCGCCGTTCGTCATCTTCACCACACCCTCACCGCTTCAGCGTACCACGGACATGGAAAAAAGAGGCTTCGACGGCTTGATTCCTTCCGGTGTATGCACGAGCTCGTGTTGAAATGTAGCGTTTCCAGCTTCTTCGATTGCTTACTTGTACCCGTAGTAGTATCCCCTTCGAGTACCTTAAAATAGTCGTCGTCCTGTTATCGTCTCCTCAGTCTTTTCCCATTTCCTGAGG
>Ga0307517_10012863_pt1 | contig 11431 bp, 9 predicted proteins | sample 23_EM_MG_FD_194515 | JGI IMG/M metagenome (GOLD analysis project Ga0307517, IMG submission 194515) | Populus trichocarpa ectomycorrhiza microbial communities from riparian zone in the Pacific Northwest, United States - 23_EM | ecosystem: Host-associated > Plants > Roots > Unclassified | place... | reverse complement strand
CTATCGTTTCATCAGCATAACATGCTAGCTATGTTTTATGTTCCCAGGATACAAGAAAACCACTTGTGCTTGGTGATGTTTTATCATCAATTTACCTTTTCAGCCTTTCAATCTTACCTTGTCGTCTTTGTGCTCCTAGTATTTACAAAGTAATACACATTTTTAAGAAGGCCATCTTTGGTTTAGATCATTTGGTTTTTGATCCGAACAAGGGTTTACGTGAAACGGTCCAAGTGGAAGTCCTTTGGTGCTATTAATTAGAATAGAACTGAGAATTGAAGTGAGATTTTGTATTTACAAATTTATGCTGTGTTGTGCCACATCAGGAAATCCGAATCTGATAATGTTCTTAGTAGGCAACAAGGTTGACTTGCAACAGAAGAGAAAAGTTGGCATCGAGGTACTTCCATGATTAATTTGATATTCTATGTTTTTTTCGCTTCTGTTTTTCTCTGGTTGAATAAATGGACAACCAAATTAATATCATCGTATATAAAATACCTGTGGACAAGGCCATATTTTATTTGAGAAGGTAAAGTACATGAGAAATACATCAATGATTCAACTAATTAATGATGCAGGAAGGTGAGCAGTATGCTAAAGAAAATGGAATGGTATTTCTTGAAACATCTGCGAAAACCGCCCAAAATGTGAACGAGCTCTTTTACGAAATAGGTAATTTGTTTATTTTGTTGAATGTTGAGAGACTATTCTTATTCTTCTCATGGATCAATTATTGAGGTTTCCAGCTTTAATTCCCTATCTAGTATCCAATGTTGAATATAATGCTAGCTAGAAACAAAGAAGGAAATTGAACTATGATAAGTCTAAAATTACATGGTTAAGTTATGCCGGTTGCTTTCTTAATTTTGGCAGTACAGTAGTTGTTGTGGCCGCAAACATGATCAATCCTTCCAAATGTAGTGATGTGCGCTAGCTGTTGAGATATAATTCAAATATTCTGCTCTTCTTGTTTCTCATGCAAACTTGCCTTGTTGCAGCTAAGAGATTGGCCAAAAAAGCCCCTTCACGTCCAATCGGAATGAAATTGCATAGGAGACCTCAAGAAACTAGAAGAAGAATGTTTTGTTGCTCCTGAAGAATGATGATACCCCTGCTTGACATATACTTGGGTATGCTAGGCAGCTTCCCTGTGGTGGATTCAATAATTACTTCAAGTTTTAAGATCCTAAATCAAAACAATTTTCCTTAAATACAAATTTGTCGTTTGGCCAGATATCTTTTAACATGATTAACCTGGATCTTGTCTGCGGATGTTGCTCTACAGATTGGAATGCATTGTGGGCCATCAGATTTGAAGATTGAAGATGCTCTCAAGGAAAAAAACTTCACATGAATATCTGTTGTATGCGTGTTGTTACTTCTCACTCAGAAGCTTTGTCACATTTGGAAATAAATACTATTGTGCTGGAAAAAACTGTGGAACGGATGAATAAAAAAACAGGTCACGTCGTAAATTTGTGATTATTTATTTGATCATCTAATAAATGTACTGAAAATATCAGAGTTTGTCATTATGCCAATATTTAACATCAGAGAATTCACAAGCAAACACCAACATTATGTAAAATTTGACAAAGGAATAGTCTTCGCATGAACAAATGTGATGCTGGAAAGTTTTTCCTAATACCTAGCTTATGTTAATGTGCATAATTATCAATCTCATCGTATGAAATTATGCTTGAAGATTTAGAGGTCTTCTCTCTTTTAGGGTTGGAATTTCATACTCACTAGAGTTCAAAAAAGCCTTCTAATAAGACCTGAAATTACTATTTAGGATTTGTTATATTTTCTTAATTGATTTAGGATTTTTCTTTTCTATTTGGTTTAGAACTCTTTTATTATTTTTTGAGCTATATTTAGGATGTTTTTTCTAGTTTGTTTAGAACTTTATTACCTTTTCTTTATTTTTAGGTTTCTTTGTTATTTTAGATCAGATTTTAGATTTATTTAAGAAGTTGTAAACCTCTTAGAGTGGTAGACTACTTAAAAAGAAATATTTAGTAATAAAATTTCAAATTAATGTTTTTTTATGTTTTTAGGTTTCCTTATTGGTTTAGGTTGGATTTTAGGTTTATTTAATGAGTTGTAAACCTCTTAGAGAGATAGACTACTTGAAAAGAAATATTTAGTAATAAAATTTCAAATTAATGTTTCTATATTTTGGGTTTCTTTGTTGGTTTAGGTTGGATTTTAGGTTTATTTAATGAGTTGTAAACCTCTTAGAAAGGTAGACTACTTGAAAAGAAATATTTAGTAATAAAATTTCAAATTAATGTTTCTATATAATCACTATTTGGTACCCATCAAATTTCAGAAAGACCTCCCAATAAGGCCTAGAAGTTATTGTTTGGAATTTGTTATATTTTCCTAGTTGGTTTAGGATTTTTTTTCTATTTGATTTTAAACTCTTTTATTATTATTTTTACTTTATATAGGGGGTTTTTTCCTAATTTGTTTAGAACTTTCATTAAATTTTTTTATTTTTGAGTTTCCTTGTTGATTTAGGTTATATTCTAAGTTTATTTAAGGAGTTGTAAACCTTTTAGAAAAGTAGACTACTTAAAAAGAAATGGTCATTAATAAAATTTCAACTTAGGATTTCTGTGTAATCTGTATTCGGTAGAATTTTGTGTTATTGTACTAATTGTCTTTCTTATGTTGCTTTCGTCTGTGTTAATACTAATAAAGATAAAAACATAAACAAAAAAACATCAAGCTAAAAAGAAATAATTGAATCTAAATAGGATTGTCACATAAAACCCTAATTCACAATTTTATTACTGAATATTTTTTTTTATATAGTAACATCTCTAATATGCTTACAACTCTTTATATTAACCAACGAGGAAACCTGAAAATAAAGAAAAAGCAATAAAAGTCCAAAAAAAACTAGGAAAAAATGTCCTAAATAAATCTAGAAAAAATAATAAAAGAGTTTGAATCCAAATAAAAAAAAAGAATCATAAATCAACTAGAAAAATATAATAAATCCTAAATGGTAACTTGTAGGCCTTATTTGAAGGCCTTCCTAAAATTTAAAGAAAATGAAATTTTAACCGTAAATAAAACAAGGACTCTAAAATCTTCTAAAAGATTTCAATATGATCTAATGGTCGGATCAATAGTTATTTCCATTAACATCAAATTTGCATATTAGAAAAACATTTCCTGCGTCAGTCTTCCAGGGTTGGAGAACTCATCCTTAGGAGAACTCATCCTTAAGTTCACATTACTCTTGCCTTGATCTCTTGGATATACAATCAAAACTCTTTAGCCTCTTTTCTTCTTTTTCTATTTGTGAATAGAAATTTTAGACATCAACTTTAGTCCCTTCATCTCGAAGTTTATATAAGAAATAACATTGGACATATTATTTCTCTTCTATTGACTTCTACAATAATAAATTGCAAACCTTAAACTTGCTTCGTCAAAAATGTGTTGTGTCTATATAACTTTTGAAAATCTACCTTTGTGATAACATTAACCTTTTAATCAAAATGATCAACATAGTTTAAATGAACAACTTTTTTATTAAACACCTTCAATGTTTTCTTTGCACTCAATCTCTATCTTATTAACAGGATATCATCAATGATATTATCATTATTATTATTTTCATTATTTATGATATCATCATCAACATAATCATTATAAAAAAATACATCATAAGTTGGTGGAGAATACCAATGCGCATTTATCTTACCATAAACAAAACTATCAAAATCTTCACGATACTCATCTCGATCAAGAAGATGTCCCCTCTACTAATGCTTATGAAATGGGCTTTCAAAACTACCAATGGATTCGTGATCACTTTTATCATGATCGTTATGGCTCTTCATCTCTGTCAATTCACGGGTTAATTTTGCAATATATCTCTGCATGTCTTATATCACTGGTTCTTGATCATCTTTTTTGAATTCTGTAATTTGTCTTTGCATGTATTTTATCACTAATTCCTGAACATCTCTTTCTCAAGGAGGAACCTCATCATCCTGATCTCCTACAAGAACACGACATGTTCTTTTACTTGTTCCATCTATGGTTATTCCAGCACAAAGCAAGCAAATAACCATCAGTGTTATTGTATTTTTTGTCTTTCATGTGTTGCTTTTATTTATGTCAATACTAATGCAAATGCAAACATAAAAAAAAAAAACAAGCTAAAAAGATAAAATTAAAGCCAAATAGGATTGTCACACAGAAGAACCCTAATTCATAATTTTACAACTAAATTTTTTTTTTTTTAGATAATCTCCTATCTGTAAGGTTTATAGTCCTTAAATAAAATTAAAAACTTACCTAAACCAATAAGAAAAACTAAAAACAAAGGAAAAACAATAAAAGTCCTAAAAAAAACTAGGAGAAAAACGTTCTAACTAAATTTGAAAAAACAATAAAAGAGCTTTAATCAAAATAAAAATAAAAAGAATTATAAATCAACTAGTAAAATATAATAAATCTTGAATAGTAAGTTATGGGCCTTATTTGAAGGCCTTTCCAATCTCCGAGGGGTATGAAATTTTAACCCTAAAAGAAACAATGTTTCTAGGATATCTCGCAAAATTTCAGCATGATCTAACAATTGAATCAAAAATTATGGGGAAAAAAATTATGCATCAAAATGAACTTGAGCAAAACAACCGAAGCCAAAGTGAAACCTATCCTTATTATCTAAATGTACTACTATATTGATTATAATATTTAATGAATCGACTATGTTTGGAAATCTTGAGATCTTCCTTTCCTTGAGTAATTATAAGGTGAGTCCATTACCAATCTATATTGGATTGTATCTATGAGAAGCTTAGCAAGGTTGTAACCAAGTCCAATAAATATCTCATACACATTTATGACTACTTATGTTTTATAATGAAAAATTGTGTCTCATGTTTTTTTTAGATACAAACCACAATTAGCTCTGTTATATATGTTTCTTATTAATTAAGAATTACGATAAATAAAGTTGAAATCCCTTTCATGCCCACCATTAGATAATGTTTGGTACATGTACAAAACAGAAGTGAAACAATATAGAAAAGAAGAGATGGAACAAAAGAAGTTGTATGTCATAGTGGAAGCCTTTCCTCTTGTATTTTCATTATAAAATATGTTAGAAACACTAAACAATACATAATTTAGAAGCTTTTAATAGTGGACAAATTTAGAAGCCTTTACTCTTGTACATGTGCATTGTTTAAAGGCTAAAAGAATGGATTTAAGTATAATATCCATAAGTGTGGTTTTTACATTGTGTATTGGTTAAATTAATAGTGGATAAAATAATACATAATCTAGAAGTCTTTGCTCTTGTATTTGTCATTATACAACATGTTAAAAACACTAAACATATTTTTTTTAGTTTATTTGTATTATGCATATTATACTTATTTAATAATGTTAGTAATACAAAGTTTTTGTTCCACAATAAAAAATAATTACTAAAATAAGTGGAGATTATTTAATTTTTCTTCAAATTAATAAGAAATATTAAACAAATGTTGATTTAATTTGGTTAATTGATTTTTTATTGTAATAAGTTACAAACAAATAAAATAAATTTTACTCTACTTTAATAACTAATATTCTTCAATATTCATTCAAAGAAAGTTTTATAATACAATTATACATCTAACAAATATTTTAAGAAACTATATAGAAAAAAAAAAAGACATGGGTCACAAACCAATTCCATGAGTTGATGGGCTTGGAAGCAAGCCCAGGTATGCTCGGGTTGGAAGGCCATCCAGAAGCAAAAATGATGTGCGTTCACTTATTTCTTAGAAGATTCGTTGGAATCTAGTCTAATTGCCTGCCACCATCCAGTATAATATTTTAAGTAAAATTGCCTGAAAATGACCCCCTCAACCTCCTAAGCACAAATCTAATAGAAAATGAACACAAACTCAAATTATTAATGATTTTATATCTAAAATTTCAAATAATATTTTTTTTATTTTTTAAAATTTATTTTTAACATCTATATATTAAAATAATATAAAAATAAATAAATTTTTACAAGCCTCCAACAATTTAAAAATATAAAAAAAGAATATTTTCTTACAAATCTCCGCGCACTACTAAAAGGGGGGGTATTGAGATTGGAAACAAACGCAAGGATGAACTGACATGAAAAGAAAATAAAATTGATGAAACTGCCAGGCAAGTTTCCAACACATCTTTATGGAGCTCAGACCACAAACTGGACAGCATTTGTGTCTTTTTAACCTTGTGGGCACGACAATTGCAAAAATGGGTGGTGCCCGAATCACTAAACCATTCCTACGGCCAAAAAAGGACTGAGAAATTATTAAGGCAGTGCAGACAGTGAAGCTTCTTCCACATCTGGAAAAATACAACACAATATGACTAGCCTCCTGGTCTGGTCTGGTCGTATTCTACAGTGGACAAACACCTCGCAGGTGACAGTTTGTTTTGTGCTTTTCATGCATCGAGACAGGAACCCGAGGTCCCTCAAAAACAGATATCTTTTTTTTATTATTTTTCTATTCCACTCCTGACTTCTTCACATGCGTCTACAATAAAAACAAACAAAAATCAAAATTAATGCTTGGGTGGTTGGTTCAGTCTTCCACCAGAACCCAGTTGGAAGTCCAAAAACACCCCGTACAATTACAAGCAGATGAAACCAGAGAGGCATTTCTGCAGAGTGAAGATAGAGATAGAGAGAGAGAGAGAGAGAGAGGTACTCCCACTTGCCCTAAGAGATTTTTCTATTTAGCATAAGCGTGGGCTCGGGTGACCGAGCAATGGCCATGTCTGCAAAAAAACAAAAAAAAACAAAAAAGGTGGTAGGGACTTCTTCACTCTAGCTTTCACCGTATTCACAATACAGGCATGCACCTCGTAAAGGTTAACATAAAATTAAATGCTAATCACCATGAAGGAGATGTGCATGGAGAGCCTGAGGATGATGATGAGAGGCCATTGTTACTGACAGAATCGCTCCCTGAAGTGCCCAGAGACCTTGCATCTCTCAATGAAACTGAACAAGCCTTAGCTGGGAGCTTCTTCATTGGAGTCAATGGAGGGGTCCCGGGGACTGAATGTGGAGCAGATGGGGATGGTAAGGCTATTTCTTCTTCACCTGAACTAGAACCGCATGTTTCCAAACGTGATGGTGAAGAATCAGGAGTTTCATATGGGGTATCCACCGTGCTTGGTCTGCTTGCATCATTGTCGTAAATGGGATTAGATATGTAAACAAGATGTTCTCCACAACCAGCACATTCCCTGTCGTTACAGGCATTGCTACTCCTAATTTGAACAGGGTTTTCTTCAACTTGATGGGGTGAAGATACGAAGGCAGTTGATGGAGGTGAAATGTTTATGAGACCAATTTGCTGGGGGCTGAGACCTGGGTTTAATACTTGGGTATGGACTTCGAGGACACGATGAAGTTGAGAGTGTTCTTTTCTTGTTTCTGCCGACTTGTTTTCTTTGTTGGGTGAAACTGCAGGGAATAAGAAACTTTTTGGAGCCCGAAGGACCCCCTGAGCATAGTAGCTTGATAGAGGAAGAGAAGGCGGTTGATTCTGGGGTTGTGGTGACTGCGACAGGGAAGTATTGGTGGTGGATGCGGTGGTAGTGGTGGCAGAGGTGGTGGTGTTGGAGGTGGATCTTAGTTGACGCCGGCGAAGTAAAAGACTGCAGTAAAGCTCAGCTAGCAGCACCAGAACTAGGGCCAAAACAATGGCTAGGCTCACCACCATTGCCAGTGTTGCTCCCATTATGATCTTGGAGGAGCCCTTCATCTCTCTCTCTCTCTCTCTCTCTCTCTCTCTCTCTCTCTATGTGCGTGTGCGTGTGCGTGTGCGTGAAGCGTGGAGTAAGAGGCAGTAAAAGAGGGGCTGTAATAAAAGGCAGGGTGAGAAGCTTTTCGTTTTTGGCGGGAAACAGTACTTTACCTTCGACAAGGATAGCAGGTAGGAACCGGGGGCATTGGGCATGGGAAATTTAAAGGGCTTTTTGTTCTGATCTAGTGGGGTTTCTCTGACATTCAAGGTCATAACAGTCATTGAACACATAACCATGAAAAAGTACAATGCCCTCTCTCAAGTAATTGCTATTATGAAAAGGAAATGTTTTACAGAAAGACCAATCTTAATCTCAACTTCTCTCGACCAATGGGTGAAAATTGAATAGAAATAGAACAGATATTACAAGCTATGTAAACGCCAATGTCAATAGATTGCAGAGATATGTAATGCCAGTGTGAAGCACAGCACCCCCTCTCAATTACAGAGGATTAGAAATCACAAGTAGAAAAAGCCAACCTGTACTTCAGTGAATACAAGTAGAAAAGCCCTGTTTCCTCCTCAAAGACAGCGAAAGAACCACTCTCCAAGGAACACGTGCAAGATTCCGGCTACAGCATGCGATCATGGCAATGATAAAAGATTCTGAATCTGATTGCTCAATGATTTTACCTCCCCTTCAAGGCTGCAAAACGGGCTGCCAGGTCGTCGTAATCTGGTAACTTAGGATGCACATGCCGAGCTGCGGTTGATCTGTCTGGCTGAAAAGAAGCAGCTCGAGTAAACAATTTCATTGCCTCTGATGAATTTGTTTCATGAGGAAGTGAAATGGATCGGGGTGGTGCAGAAACCGTCTCTGAGATTTCATCAGGCCCGTCCCTGCTGGTATGTCGTGGGGATTTATCTGCCTCGGTAGTGCCTTGCTGATGTGGGTGACGGCTTTTTGACTTTCTTCTCACCACATTTCCAGGTTCAAACGCAGAAGGTTTCTTGCTGTAATGTATCAAAAGTTTATCTATCATCCTTTCTTCTTCATCATTCTGATAGTGTTCATCATCAAACAAGATTTGCAGGCCTTTTCTTGAGTCATCCCCCCTTCTCCTGCTCCTTGACCTTCTCTTCACACCACCTGTATCTTCTGAATTTCCAGCATCATCATGAGTGGAGTGTGACTTTGAGTGTCTCCGCCTCATGGATCTTGGTTTTGGTATGGGGTTACCAATACCATCATTCTGATAATAATTACTTTTCTCATGTCCATGATCATCTTGTCTTGTAAGTCCAACATTCTGCTTCTCATGATCCGGCAGATATGATCCTTGTTGGATTTTCTCCGAGCTGTTCCAAGAATTGGCTATGTTATCCCTTGAAGGATCTTTCTGAACTGCATTAATGTCAGAACCAATCTGGGAAGACCCTACACTGGCTCCATGTCTGGTATCCTTCAGTTTAGAATTAGTTTTAGTGTAGGGAGGGGGGATAGCATTGTTATAGTAAGGTTTCAGCTTATGTGCTTCTTCCTTCAAAACATCTCTTGTTGAGTTTTCCATTTTGTGTTGTCCACCATAATTGTTGTGTGCTGTCAATGAATCATTGTTTGACCATAATCCTCCATAACTAGGAGTGATATCTGGCTTTCCACGAATTATTGTGTCCTTGTCATCCCTTTTAGGAGCAGAATTCTCCCTACCATCTAGCATTTTGGATCCACCATCCACACTTTCCATTCTTTTCCTTTGAGATGAACTACCTAGTCTAACAGTTTTCAGGGGAGTATCCTCCTTCCAAGGTTGATGTTTCTCCAGCGTGGCTTCTTGCCTTCCCTGGAACAGAATGTCCCGGTTGTCCCTTCTAAAGACAATTTCTTCCCTGGCCCTGACTGGCTCGTGTTTGTCACATTCAAGTCTTTCTTTCGATGGAAAATCATGTTTATGTCCTTTTGGGATGGTGTCCTTGTCATTATTAGGCATGTATCTGTCATCATTGCTGTGTAAACACCCATGATTGTCCTGCAAAACAATCAGCCATAAGGAAGATACAGCTTACTGCCCCAAAAAAACCAAAGAAAAAACAGAGGGGGAATTGATTAAAAATAGTGAGAAGAAAAAAGGCAGTTAAGTCTTGGATGAAATGACATTTGAAATCAGATCATAGATATTAACAATTATTACAGTCTGCTAGCAATAATTCACCCTCCACCCCCAACATAAACAAATACACAAAAGACAATAAAAAGGAAACAAAGGGGCAAACCTTTTTAGATTCTGGGGTTTTGGCCATCCTCTGTTGAAATGCATTGGAGTCCCATGTTATGCAGAACTCCGATGCTATATTTTGCATTAACTGAATTTTCTTCTCCGTCGTCACAAACTTTGACGATAGCTTTTCACGAAACTATTAATGAGGATTTAAATGATCAGTTATTGAGAGCAATGGATATAAATTGTGTACAAGGAAAGGATCTACAAGGAATTACCTCTTGATTCACAAACAATTCCAGAGAACTCCCATATCTCTCATAAAATACATCTCTAAGGTCTCGTAGCTCTGGCAAATTGTTTAATCCTGCAGCAGCAAACATCAGGGATGAAACAGCCTCCCTACAGTCCTCAGGACAGTGCCTGTAAAGATGACAAAAAAAAATCAAGAGAAATATTCATAAAATTTTGGAATTAGTAATTTGATCTAACTTATAAAAGAATTCATGTTAAAATCTTTCAGTCAAAAGAAACCATATTACCATCTTTGGTTTAAATATATCTAGGATACCTTTTAGTGATTCTCACACAACAAAGTTGAATGCTTGGAAGTCATACAATTTTATTTTCCTTTTTATATATGAACGGATTAAAAACCAATCTATCTTTATTGGTTCTTTCAAGCCAAACATACTGTATGCCAATGGCCATGCTAATACAGATAAACATTGTCCAACTCATATTTCCACAGCAATTTATGAATATATTTGTATCACTTTTCAACCAAATTGAAATGCAACTCAGTGTAAATGAAAATGGGCAACCATTTGGTAAAAACGACAAGAAGCAAAACCTCCCAGAAAGAATATGTCAAAACAGGCGCTCATTATCATAAAAGCTAACCCCAACAGAAACTTATGTATACATTGCATCTATCTTCAATGACCAAAAATGTGATGGTGTACCTAATCCATGCACTGGAAGCCCTTGATCTTAGCCAAAAGGCTGATAAAAGTCCAATAATGATAATTTTTTTGAAGGAGAACATGGGGCAACAAAGAGACTGTCATCCACAAGAGAACATGGCAGTGTTAAGCAATTATCTGCCTATCTCATAATTTTATTTTACCGTGAATGCCTATAGATCCATATCATGTTGCTTGCAAACAATATGAACAAAGAAATATTTGCACAAAACTAAACTTGCCCGGCGAGAAAATAACCACGCATACCTCAATTTCTGCATGACTGATAGATGTTTCAACACGAAATCACAAAATTGCTCAACAAAATCATAGCAAGACAATTGGTCCAATTCAGCTAGCAGTCCCTCGGCCTGAATTAAAATTTTAATATTTCAGAAACTTACTTAAGAGCTTAGATTGGAATCATAAATAAAGAATCAAGAGAAAAAAAAAAAAAAAATCAATG
>Ga0307517_10012862_pt1 | contig 11431 bp, 4 predicted proteins | sample 23_EM_MG_FD_194515 | JGI IMG/M metagenome (GOLD analysis project Ga0307517, IMG submission 194515) | Populus trichocarpa ectomycorrhiza microbial communities from riparian zone in the Pacific Northwest, United States - 23_EM | ecosystem: Host-associated > Plants > Roots > Unclassified | place... | reverse complement strand
ATCGGCTCAAAAGGGCCATAACATTGGATCCGACAGATGGATCACGCTCAAAATTTAACAGGGTATCCAAATGTTGTTTTCATTGGGGCAGCTATGGAATGGCTACTTGGAGACGAGGATGTCTGGCCGGGAACCTTGAGTATCGGCTCAAAAGGGCCATAACTTTTGATCCGACCGTTTGATCGCGCTTAAATTTTTACAAGGGTTTTGAGATGTTAATTTCCTTGGAGTAGCTATGGAATGGCTTCTCGATGACGAGGATGTCTGGTCGCCTGTACTTGAGTATCGGCTCAAAAGGGCTATAATTTTTTATTCGACCGTTGGATCACACTCAAATTTTTACTGGGGTTTACAGAGGCTGTGTTCCTTGGGGTAGCTATAGAATGGCTACTTGGTGACGGGTACGTCTTGTCGGCCAGCATTGAGTATTAGCTCACAAGGGCCATAACTTTTAATCCGACCGTTGCATCGTTCTTCAATTTTTACAGGGGTTTCTAGAGCCTGTTTTCCTTGGGTAAGCTATGGAATTGCTGTGAAGTGATGAGGATGTCTGGTCGCCCATACTTGAGTATCGGCTCAAAAGGGCCATAACTTTTGATCCGACCGTTGGATCACGCTTGAATTTTTACAAGGGTTTCCAGAGGCAGTTTTGCTTGGGATAGCTATGGAATGGCTACTTGGAGACGAGGATGTCTAGTCGGGCGAACTTGAGTATAGGCTCAAAAGGGCCATAACTTTTGATTCAACAGTTGGATCGCGCTCAAATTTTACAGGGGTTTTCAGAAGTTGTTTTCCTTGGCGTACCTATGGAATGGCTACTTGGTGACAGGTATGTCTTGTCGACCAACCTTGAGTATTGGCTCCCAAGGACCATAACTTTCGATCCGACCGTGGGATTGCGCTTGATTTTTTACAGTGGTTTCCAAAGGTTGTTTTCCTCAATTAAGTTATGGAATCGTTGTTCACTGACGAGGATGTCTGGTTGGCAGCCTTGAGTATCGGCTTAAAAGCGCCATAACTTTTGATCCGACCGTTGGATCGCGCTGAAATATTTACTGGGTTTCCAGAGGCTGTTTTTCTTGGGTCAGCTATGGAATTGCTACTCTATGATGTGTACGTCTTGTCGGACAGCCTTAAGTATTGGCTCACAAGGTCCATAACTTTTGATCCGACCATTGGATCGCGCTTGAATTTTTACAAGGGTTTCCAGAGGCAGTTTTGCTTGGGATAGCTATGGAATGGCTACTTGGAGACGATGATGTCTAGTCGGGCGAACTTGAGTATAGGCTCAAAAGGGCCATAACTTTTGATTCAACAGTTGGATCGCGCTCAAATTTTACAGGGGTTTCCAGAAGCTTTTTTTCTTGGCGTACATATGAATGGCTACTTGGTGACGGGTACGTCTTGTCGGCCAGCCTTGAGTATCGGCTCCCAGGGGCAATAACTTTCGATCCAACCGTTGGATCGTGCTCAAATTTTTACTGGGTTTTTTAGAGGTTGTTTTCCTTGGGGTAGCTATGGAATGGCTACTTGGTGACGAGTACGTCTTGTCGGCTAGCATTGAGTATCGGCTCACAAGGGCCATAACTTTTGATCCGAGCGTTGGATCGCGGTCAAATATTTACAGGGGTTTCCAGTGCCTATTTTCCTTGGGTAAGCTATGGAATCGTTGTTAAGTGACGAGGATGTCTCGTCGCCCGTACTTGAGTATCGGCTCAAAACGGCCATAACTTTTGATCCGACCGTTGGATCGCCCTCAAATATTTACAGGGGTTTCTAGAGGCTTTTTTGCTTGGGATAGTTATGGAATGGCTACTCGATGATGAGGATATCTGGTCGGTCTAATAAGAGTATCGGCTCAAAAGGGCCATAACTTTTGATCCGACCGTTGGATCGCGCTCAAATTTTTACAGGGGTTTCTAGAGGCTGTTCTGCTTGGGGTAGTTATGGAATGGCTACTCGGTGACGAGGATGTCTGGTCCATTAAACAAGAGTATCGGCTCAAAAGGGCCATAACTTTTGATTCGACCGTTGGATCGTGCTCAAGTTTTTTCAGGGGTTTCTAGAGGCTGTTTTGCTTGGGGTAGTTATGGAATGGCTACTCAATGACGAGGATGTCTGGTCAGTCGTACAAGAGTATCAACTCAAAAGTGCCATAACTTTTGGTTTGACCGTTGGATCGCGCTTAAATTTTTACAGGGGTTTGTAGAGGCTGTTTTCGTTAGGGTAGATATGGAAAGGCTACTCGGTGATGATGATGTCTTGTCGGCAACCTTGAGTATCGTCTTAAAAGGGCCATCACTTTTGATCTGACCGTTGGATCGCGCTCAACTTTTTTCAGGGGTTTCCAGAGCCTGTTTTCCTTGGGTAAGCTATGGAATCACTGTTCAGTGACGAGGATGTCTAGTCGACAACCTTGAGTATCGGCTCAAAAGAGCCATAACTTTTGATCCAACCGTTGGATCGCGCTTAAATTTTTCCAGGGGTTTCTAGAGGCTGTTTTGGTTGGGGTAGTTATGGAATGGCTACTCGGTGACGGGGATATCTGGTAGGTCTAACAAGAGTATCAGCTCAAAAGGGCCATAACTTTTGATCCGACCGTTGGATCGTGCTCAAAGTTTTTCAGGGGTTTCTAGAGGCGGTTTTGCTTAGGGTAGTTATGGAATGGCTACTTGGTGACGAGAATGTCTGGTCGGTCGTACAAGAGTATCAGCTCAAAAGGGCCATAACTTTTGGTCCGACCATTGGATCGCGCTCAAATTTTTACATGGGTTTGTAGAGGCTGTTTTCCTTAGGGTAGATATGGAATGGCTACTCGGTAATGAGGATGTCTTGTCAGCAACCTTGAGTATCATCTTAAAAGGGCAATAACTTTTGATCCGACTGTTGGATCGTGCTCAACTTTTTACAGGGGTTTCCAGAGCCTGTTTTCCTTGGGTAAGCTATGGAATCGCTGTTCAGTGACGAGGATGTTTGGTTGTCAACCTTGAGTATCGGCTCAAAAGAGCCATAACGTTTGATCCGACCGTTGGTTCGCTATCAAATTTTTACAGGGGTTTCCAGAGGCTGTTTTCCTTGGGGTAGCTATGGAATGGCTACTGGGTGACAGGCACGTCTTGTCGGCCACCATTGTGTATCGACTCATAAGGGCCATAACTTTTGATCCGATCGTTGGATCACACTCAAATTTATACAGGGGTTTCCAGAGGCTGTTTTCCTTGGGTAAGTTATTGGATGGCAACTGGGTGACCGGTACGTCTGGTCGGCGACCTTGAGTATCGGCTCAAGAGGGCCATATCTTTTGATCCGACAGTTGGATCGCACTCAAATTTTTTATAGGGTTTCCATAGGCTGTTTTCGTTGGGTAAGCTACGAAATCGCTGATCAATGACTAGGATGTCTGGTCGCCAACCTTGAGTATCGGCTCAAAAAGGCCATAACTTTTAATCCGACTGTTGAATCACGCTAAAATTTTTACAGGGGTTTCCAGATGCTGTTTTCATTGGGTAAGCTATCGAATCGCTGTTTAGTGATGAGGATGTCTGGTCGACAAGCTTGAGTATCGGCTCAAAAGGGCCATAACGTTTGATCACTCTCAAATTTTTACAGGGTTTTCCACAGGCTATTTTCCGTAGGGTAGCTATGGAATGGCTACTCGGTGACGGGTACCTCTTGTCGGCCAACATTGATTATCGGCTCACAAGGGCTATAACTTTCGATCCAACCGTCGGATCGGGCTCAAAATTTTACAATGGTTTCCGGAGGATGTTTTCCTTAGGTAAGCTATGGAATCACTGTTCAGTGATGAGGATGTCTTGACGGCAACCTGGAGTATCGGCTCAAAAGGGCCATAACTCTTGATCCGACCGTTGAACATAATTTTTTATCCGACCATCAGATCGCGCTTAAAATTTTACACGGGTTTCCTGAGGCTGTTTTCATTGGGGTAGCTATTAAATGGCTACCTAAAGACGGGGATCTCTGGTGGGGCGAACTTGAGTATCCACTCAAAAGGGCCATAACTTTTGATCTCACCGTTGGATCGCACTCTAATTTTTACAAGGGTTTCTAGAGGCAGTTTTCCTTGGGTAAGCTATGGAATCGTTGTTCAGTGACGAGTACGTCTTGTCGGCTATCATTGAGTATCGGCGGACAAGGGCCATAACTTTTGATCCGACCATTAGATCGCGCTCAAATTTTTACAGGGGTTTCCAGAGGCTCTTTTCTTGGGTAAGTTATTGAATCTCTATTTAGTGACGAGGATGTCTGCTCGGCAACCTTGAGTATCAGCTCAAAAGCGCCATATCTTTTGATCCGATTGTTTGATCGCGTTCAAATTTTTACAGGGGTTTCTAGAGGCTGTTTTCCTTGGGGTAGGTATGGAATGGCTACTCGGTGACGAGGATGTGTGGTCGGTCGAATAAGAGTAGCGGCTCAAAAGGGCTATAACGTTTGATCCAACCGTTGGATTGCTCTCAAATTTTTAGGGGGTTTCCAGAGCCTGTTTTATTGGTTATGATATGGAATCACAGTTCAGTGACGAGGATGTCTGGTCGGCAACCTTGAGTATCGGCTCAAAAGGGCAAGAATGTTTGATCCGACCGTTGGATCGCTTTTAAATTTTTACAGGTGTTTCCAGAAGCTGTTTTCCTTGGGGTAGCTATGGAATGGCTACTTGGTGACGGGAACGTCTTGCCGTCCAGCATTGAGTATTGGCTCACAAGGGCGTTAATTTTTGATCCAACCGTTGGATCGTGCTCCAATTTTTACAGGGGTTTCCAGAGGCTGTTTTCCTTGGGTAAGTTCTTGAATCGCTATTCAGTGATGGGTACGTCTTGTCGGCTAGCCTTGAGTATCGGCTTAAAAGGGCCATAACTTTTGATCTGACCATCGGATCGTGCTCAAATTTTTAAAGTGGTTTCTAGATATTGTTTTCCTAGGGCTAGTTATGTAATGGCTTCTCGGTGACGAGGATGTCTTGTCGGTCGAACAAGAGTATCGGCTCAAAAGGGCCATAAGTTTTGGTCCGACTGTTGGATCGCGCTCAAATTTTTACAGGGTTTCCAGAGCCTGTTTTCGTTGGTTATGATATGGAATCGAAGTTCAGTGACGAGGATGTCTGGTCGACAACTTTGAGTATCGGCTCAAAAGGCTCAAAAGGGCTGTAACTTTTGATACGACTGTTGGATTGTGTTCAAATTTTTACAGGGGTTTCCAAATGCTATTTTCCTTGGGGTAGTTATGGAATGGCTACTCGGTGATGAGGATGTCTGGTCGGGCGAACTTGAGTATCGGCTCAAAAGGGTCTTAACTTTTGATGCAACCGTTGGATCGTGCTCAAATTTTTACAGGGGTTTCGAGAGCCTGTTTTGGTTGGTTATGATATGGAATCGTTGTTCAGAGACAAGGATGTCTGGCGCCAACCTTGAGTACCGGCTCAAAACGACCATAACTTTTGATTCGACCGTTTGATCGCGCTCAAATATTTACAGGGGTTTCCAGAGGCTGTTTTCCGTGGGGTAGCTATGAAATGGCTACTCGGAGACTAGGATGTCTGGTCGCCAACCTTGAGTATCGGCTCAAAAGGGCCATAACTTTTGATCCAACCGTTGGATCGCGCTCAAATTTTTACAGTGGTTTCCAGAGGCTGTTTTCGTTGGGTAAGCTATGGAATCACTGTTGAGTGACGAGGATGTCTGGTCTTCAACCTTGAGTATCTGCTCAAAAGGGCCATAACTTTTGATCCGACCGTGTGATCGCTCTCAAAATTTTACTGCTGTTTCAAGAGTCTGTTTTCGTTGGGGTAGCTGTGGAATCGATGTTCAGTGAGAAGGATGTCTTGTCAGCAACCTTGAGTATCGGCTCAAAAGGGCCATAACATTTTATCCGACCGTTGGATCACGCTTAAATTTTTACAAGGGTTTCTAGAGGCTGTTTTTCGTGGGGTATATACGGAATGGCTATTCGGTGACGAGAATGTCTGGTCGACCGAACAAGAATATGAGCTGAAAAGGGCCATAACTTTTGGTCCGACCGTTGGATCGCGCTTAAATTTTTACAGGGGTTTCCAGATGCTGATTTCGTTGGGTAAGCTATGGAATCGCTGAGTGACGAGGATGTCTGGTCGCCAACCTTGAGTATCGGCTCAAAAGGGCCATAACTTTTGATCCGACCGTTCAATCGCGCTCAAATTTTTACAGTGGTTTCCAGAGGCTGTTTTCATTAGGGTGGCTATGGAATGGCTACTCGGAGACGAGGATATGTAGTCGTTTTAACTTGAGTATCGGCTCAAAAGGACCATAACTTTTGGTCCGACCGTTAGATCGCGCTCAAATTTTTACAGGGGTTTCCAGCGGCTTTTTTCCCAGGGTAAGCAATGGAATCGCTGTTGAGTGACGAGGATTTCTGGTCGCCAACCTTGAGTATCGGATCAAAATGGCAAAAACATTTTATCCGCCCGTTAGATCACGCTTAAAGTTTTACAGGGGTTTCCAGAGGCTGTTTTCCGTGAGGTAGCTATGAAATGGCTACTCGGAGACGAGGATGTCTGGTCGCCAACCTTGAGTATCGGCTCAAAAGGGCCATAAATTTTTATCCGACCGTTGGATCGCTCTCAAATTTTTACAGGGATTTCCAGAGGCTGTTTTCCTTGGGGTAAATATGGAATGGCTTCTGGGTGACGGGTACGTCTTGTCGGCTAGCATTGAGTATCGGCTCACAAGGGCGATAACTTTTGATCCGACCGTGGGGTCGCGCTCAAATTTTTACAGGGGTTTCCAGAGCCTTTTTTCCGTGGAGTATCTACGGAATGCCTACTCGGTGACGAGGATGTCTGGTCGACGGAACAAGAGTATCGGCTGAAAAGGGCCATAACTTTTGGTCCGACCGTTGGATCGCGCTCAAATTTTTACAGGGGTTTCCAAAGGCTGTTTTCGTTGGGTAAGCTATGGAATCGTTGAGTGACGAGGATGTCTGGTTGCCAACCTTGAGTATCTGCTCAAAAGGGCCATAACTTTTGATTCGACCATTGGATCGCTCTTAAATTTTTACAATGGCTTCCAGAGGCTGTTTTCATTGGATAAGCTATGGAATCGTTGTTGAGTGACGAGGATGTCTGGTCGCCAACCTTGAGTATCAGCTCAAAATGGCCTTAACATTTTATCTGACCGTTGGATCACGCTTAAACTTTTACAGGGGTTTCTAGAGGCTGTTTTCAGTGGGGTATATATGGAATGCTTATTCGGTGACGAGAATGTCTGGTCGACCAAACAAGGGTATCGGCTCAAAAGGGCCATAACTTTTGATCCGACCGTGGGATCGCGCTCAAAGTTTTACAGGGGTTTCCAGAGACTATTTTTCGTGGGGTATATACGAAATGCCTACTCGGTGATGAGGATGTTTGGTCGACCGAACAAGAGTATCGGCTCAAAAGGGCAATAACTTTTGATCTGACCGTTGGAACCCGCTTAAATTTTAACAATGGTTTCCAGAGGCTGTTTTCATTGGGTAAGCTATGGAATCGTTATTGAGTGACGAGGATGTCTAGTCGCCAACCTGGAGTATCGGCTCAAAATGGCCTTAACATTTTATCCGATCGTTGGATCACGCTTAAAATTTTACAGGGGTTTCTAGAGACTGTTTTCCGTGGGGTATATACGTAATGCCTACTCGGTGACGAGGATGTCTGGTCGATCGAACAAGAATATCGGGTGAAAAGGGCCATCACTTTTGGTCCGACCGTTGGATCGCGCTTAAATTTGTACAGTGGTTTCCAGAGGCTGTTTTTGTTGGGTAAGCTAAGGAATTGCTGTTGAGTGACGAGGATGTCTGGTCGCCAACCTTGAGTATCGACTCAAAAGGGCCATAACTTTTGATCCGACCGTTGGATTGCGCTCAAATGTTTATAGCGGTTTCTAGAGGTTGTTTTCGTTGGGTAAGCTATGGAATCATTGAGTGATGAGGATGTCTGGTCGCCAACCTTGAGTATCGGCTCAAACGGCTCAAAGGGGCCATAACTTTTGATCCGACCGTTTGATCGCTCTCAAAATTTTATTGCGGTTTCTAGAGCCTGTTTTCATTAGGGTAGCTGTGGAATCGCTGTTCAGTGAGATGGATGTCTCGTCGGCAACCTTGAGTATCGGCTCAAAATGGCAAGAAAATTTTATCTGACCGTTGGATCACGCTTAAATTTTAACAGGGGTTTCTAGAGGCTGTTTTCCGTGGGGTATATACGGAATCCCTATTCGATGACAAGAAAGTATGGTCGATCGTATAAGAATATCGATTGAAAAGGGCCATAAGTTTTGGTCAGACCGTTGGTTCGCGCTCAAATTTTTACAGGGGTTTACAGAGACTTTTTTCCGTGGGGTATATACAGAATGCCTACTCGGTGACGAGGATGTTTGGTCGACCGAACCAGAGTATCGGCTGAAAAGGGCAAGAACTTTTGATCCAACCATTGGATCGCGCTCAAATTTTTACAGTGGTTTCCAGAGGCTGTTTTCATTGGGTAAGCTATGGAATCGCTGTGGAGTGACGAGGATGTCTGGTCTTCAACCTTGAGTATGGGCTCAAAATGGCCAAAACATTTTATCCGACCGTTGGATCGCTGTTAAATTTTTACAGGGATTTCCAGACGCTGTTTTCCTTGGGGTAACTATGGAATGGCTAATGGGTGACGGGTACGTCTTGTCAGCCAGCAATGAGTATCGGCTCACAAGGGCCATAACTTTTGATCCGACCGTTTGATCGCTCTCAAAATTTTACTGAGGTTTTTAGAGGCTGTTTTCGTTGGGGTAGCTGTGGAATCGCTGCTCAGTTAGAATGATTTCTCGTCGGCAACCTTGAGTATCGACTCAAAAGGGCCATAACTTTTGATCCGACCGTTGGGTCGCGCTTAAAGTCTTACAGGGGTTTCCAGAGGCTGTTTTCCGTGGGGTATATACGGAATGCCTACTCGGTGACGAGGATGTCTGGTCGACCGAACAAGAATATCGGGTGAAAAGGGCTATAACTTTTGGTCCGACCTTTGGATCGCGCTCAAATTTTTACAGTGGTTTCCAGAGGCTGTTTTTGTTGGGTAAGCTAAGGAATCGCTATTGAGTGACGAGGATGTCTGGTCGCCAACCTTGAGTATCGCCTCAAAATGAGCAAAACATTTTATCCGACCGTTGGATCGCTCTTAAATTTTTACAGGGATTTCTAGAGGTTGTTTTCCTTGGGGTAACTATGGAATGGCTAATGGGTGACGGGTACGTCTTGTCAGCCAGCAATGAGTATCGACTCACAAGGGCCATAACTTTTGATCCGATCGTGGGATCGCGCTCAAATTTTTACAGAGGTTTCCAGAGACTGTTTTCGTTGGGTAAGCTATGGAATGACTGAGTGACGAGGATGTCTGGTCGCCAACCTTGAGTATCGGCTCAAAAGGGCCATAACTTTTGATCCGACCGTTGGGTCGCGCTTAAATTTTTACAGTGGTTTCTAGAGGCTGTTTTCATTGGGGTAGCTAGGGAATGGCTACTCGGAGACGAGGATGTGTGGTCGGTCGAACTTGAGTATCGGCTCAAAAGGACCATAACTTTTGGTCCGACCGTTGGATCGAGTCAAATTTTGACAGGGGTTTCCAGCGGCTGTATTCCCTGGGTAAGCAGTGGAATCGCTGTTGAGTGACGAGGATTTTTGGTTGCCAACCTTGAGTAACGGCTCGAAAGGGCCATAACATTTTCCGTGCGGTAGCTATGGAATAGTTACTCGGAGACGAGGATGTGTGGTCGCTCGAATTTGAGTATCGGCTCAAAAGGGCCATAACTTCTTATCCGACCGTTGGATCGCTCTCAAATTTTTACAGGGATTTCCAGAGTTTATTTTCTTATCCGACCGTGGGGTATATACAAAATGCATACTCGGTGACGAGGATGTCTATTCGACCGTACAAGAGTATCTGTAAATCCCAAGATAATCAAGGCTGGATTAAATTAAAGAAAATAAACTAAACTAAAAATAAGTTGGGGCAAAAAGAATACATTTAAAGAAAATGGGGTCTAAATACAAATAAGAATAATTATAGAGCATAAATAGTACTCTTCTTACCAAAAAACAGATCTAGAACTATCGTGAAGAAAGAAGAGAGGGAATTTTGGTATCTATTTTTACAGATCAAGAGAGAGACACCAAATTTCAAGAACCCATCCAAGATTTAGGGTTATAGGTAAAAATAAACACTGGTAGGCAAGGGATTAATAAGAAAAAAAATTGAACAAGAAGAGAAGAGGGGAGGGTCGGCTGTCATTAGAAAGAAAAGGAGGGATCGAGACCTTGATTCGTCTCGGGTAAGATATTCTAAACATGGTCTTATGAGTTGTTTTAAAGTCGATTATGAATTGATGCCTGGATGTTGAATGATAGATTTGAGTTCTATAACTCCAGATATAGTTAAAAATCTGAGGGGAGGTCAGACAGTCACAATTCAAAAACAGACAGTCACAGTTGGACAGTAACAATCCAAGTGTTCATTGATGAGTGATTTTGACTATCTTAGAGGCAGAACTGGGTTCTCCTCAAATCATAGAACTTGTAGCCTCATGTCTTATCTTTCCAACGACACAAATTTCACTTGAATCGGAGTTTTATAACTCAAGATACAGTTAAAAATCTGAGAAGAGGTCAGACAGTAACGGTTCAAAAACAAACAGTAACAGTTGGACAATAACAGTCCAAGTGTTTGTTGATGAGTGATTTTGACTATCTTAGAGGCAGAACTGGGTTCTCCTCAAATCATAGAACTTGTAGCCTCATGTCTTATCTTTCCAATGACATAAATTTTGCTTGAATCGGATTTCTATAACTCCAGATATAATTAAAAATCTGAGGAGAGGTCAGACAGTAACAGTTCAAAAAACAGACAGTAACAGTCCAAGTGTTTGTTGATGAGTGATTTTGACTATCTTAGAGGCATAAATAGGTTCTTCTCAAATCATAGAACTTGTAGCCTCATGTCATATCTTTCCAACGACACAAATTTCGCTTGAATCGGAGTTCTATAACTCCAGATACAGTTAAAAATATGAGGAGAGGTCAGACAGTAACGGTTCAAAAACAGACAGTAACAGTTGGACAGTAACAGTCCAAGTGTTCCTTGATGAGTGATTTTGACTATCTTAGAGGCAGAACTAGGTTCTCCTCAAATCATAGTACTTGTAGCCTCATGTCTTATCTTTCCAACGACATAAATTTTGCTTGAATTGAAGTTCTATAACTCCAGATACAGTTAAAAATATGAGGAGAGGTCAGACAGTAACGGTTCAAAAACAGACAGTAACAGTTGGACAGTAACAGTCCAAGTGTTCATTGATGAGTGATTTTGACTATCTTAGAGGCAGAACTAGGTTCTTCTCAAATCATAGAACTTGTATTCTCATGTCTTATCTTT
>Ga0307517_10012861_pt1 | contig 11432 bp, 10 predicted proteins | sample 23_EM_MG_FD_194515 | JGI IMG/M metagenome (GOLD analysis project Ga0307517, IMG submission 194515) | Populus trichocarpa ectomycorrhiza microbial communities from riparian zone in the Pacific Northwest, United States - 23_EM | ecosystem: Host-associated > Plants > Roots > Unclassified | place... | reverse complement strand
CAGTTCTTGTATCTCCCTTCTCCTCATTTTCTTTTTCTTTTACTTGCTTTCTTTATGTTTTTATCTCGTACCCTATTTGTTTATTGAAAAATAGTTTTATTTTAGAAAGTGTTTTTCTAGAAAGTGAATTATTTTCTGATATTTGATAGTGTTATGAAAAATAATATATATATTATTTTTTTTTGTATTAAGTCACTTGGAACATATAAAGAAAAAAAAAATCAACGTATAGAAGTGGTTTTTTGCAGTATAGGAGAACCTTTAGCTAGGAGTTATACATTCTAATTCCAAATAAGATATAAAATTATTAACCTCAAGAAGCAAAGAATGGCTATAGTAAGAGAGAATAATATGAAAAAGAGAGAGAGAGAGAGAGAGAGAGAGAGAGACACCGAATGCTTTACACAACCCACAATCATATAAAAAATTAATTCAGACATCAAGCAAGCCATAGGACATGCTAGCTAAAAATATAGACAGAAAAGGTTGTGTATACACGCAAAAACATACTCATCGAGGACAATACTTGCATCAGCAAGACATTAATTTGATAGTCGCATCCTTTGACAGAAGTTCTTGAAAGTCATCACAATGAATAAAAGTTGTCAATCCACTAGTAAAGAATTCTGAAACAAGAGCCTGTAAAATTTTTAAAATATATTCATTAGCAAAATGGAAAGTAACTAGGAAAAAAATATTGAATTAAGTTTCTTTGGCTATGTTATTCCCTCTTTCAAGAGATTTTGTTTTTGTTATTGTTGATTTTCTTCCGGCTTTCTACTCTCCTTTTTCTCAGGAATCAAAGACCTTGGTTTTTCCAGATCAAGGACCCTAGCCAATTTGCCTATAATAGGCCTCTAAAACCCGTTTCCCATGAAAGGAGAAAGCATAGGGAGAAAGAGAAAGTGAGCAAGCGTAGTGAGAAAAACAGAAAATTAGGAGAAAAAAAGAAGGAAGATGAGATAGAAAAGAGAAAGAAATAGACAGCAAAAAAGCACACAGGGAAGAAAAAAGATAAAGAAAAGATAGAAAGAAAATCGAGATATAAAAGAATAAAAAGGAAAAAAGAAGTTTTTTTAAGGTTGAGAAAAAAGTAAGGAAGAGAATCTTGAGATTTTGCAAGAAATAGGTTCCATTTGGACTACTCTGTGGGTGGCTATGTTGCTGCTGTGTCCTGTGTCACATTTTCAATGTTCGGGGAGAAGGGGAACCTGATAATTTCTGGTGGAAATGATAAGTTGATCAGTGAAAATGTGGGATTGCTCCAAATATCATGAAGCAGGGCAGACCGATGGTAACGAAGATGTTCTACGTCTTAACATTGATTTGAGCAAAAGGTCGATTTTTATTGTCTTTTGCTCGTGTTGGAATCCTTTCATCTCATACTTTCCATTTTGGCAGGTCAATTGGTTCTGTAAAACTCCAACTGATTCAGAAAACTTGTTGTTTGTGACGCAAAAAAAGTAGTAGAGGTCAATTCTGTTTCTTAGATTAGAGCTACAACATCATAGACTCCTGGAGAGCATGCCTTGATTCTGTTCAGGAGACGATAGTTTCCGGTTCGTTGAATGGCTTTGTTCACTTCTGGTCTAGCAATTTGCAAAAGAAGTTACAAAACAAATGCATATTATGTAAATTTAACAAGAGATGGGTTCTATAGTCACTTATTTATGCCCATAATTTGTTCTGGGGTTACTCTTTATAGTCTGATTCGAAGTTGCAAACTGCCGTTTCTGGTATTGCAATTATGTAGCCATAAACTGTTAATCCTGTTCCTATTAGTGGACCAACAACCAGATATATGGGCTCAGCGTCGTAAAAGAGATCTCCATTCTACGTTTCTTCCTATTTTTTCCGTTTCAGTGAGAGAATTACCCTGATACATTGATATGATGATTGATGATTATGGGAACCATGCCGATGTTAGACACTAGACCATCTGGATCCTGCCAGTTTTCTGTTCACATGGCATCCCAGCCCAAGATCATGTGTTTATACTCACTAATGACTTGTATTGAAAGTTTGTTAGTTGAAGATGTGCTCTGCCCAACAGAAACCTTCCTTAAATTTCCCGCAAATTTTTCAAAACTTGTCACTTACACCCCAAAAAATAGACGTTGCTTCTCACTTATGTTTCTCTGCAAAACACATGACACCAACTCCCCAACCGCCATACCCCACCAACCCACCACCCTCAACCTTCTCTTCGCCATTACAAAAATGTCAGTACCACCCTCTGAAAGACACCAACACACCCTAGCTTTGGTTAGGGTATTTGATATAAAAACAAGGCCAAAACAAAAGATTGGAAGGAAGCAGAGGAAGACCCTCTTGAAAGAATTGAAGAATTGGAGTTGTAAAGAGCTGGTAAAGTGGTAATAAGCAAGATGATGGAATCTGGGGCTCCTATATGCCATACCTGTGGTGAACAGGTGGGGCATGATGCAAATGGGGAGCTATTTGTGGCTTGCCATGAGTGTAACTATCCCATGTGCAAGTCTTGTTTCGAGTTTGAAATCAAAGAGGGCCGGAAAGTTTGCTTGCGGTGCGGCTCGCCATATGATGGTACCACCCCATCTTGAAGTTATCTTTTGCTGATTTTGTTAATACATTCATATGGTCTGGTAAATCAATGTGTGTCAGATTTTTTTCTTTTTATTATGTGGTATAATTTCAGAGTTTGAAACTTTCATAGTGGTTCATATTCCTGAAAATCCCTTCCATTTGCTTGTTACGCACCTCTTTATTTACTATTCATATGCTAATTTATGCCTGCTTTCTCCAGAGAACTTGCTGGATGATGTAGAAAAGAAGGGGTCTGGCAATCAATCCACAATGGCATCTCACCTCAACGATTCTCAGGTATAACTATTTCCTGAAATGTTAATGATGCATAAGAGACTCGTGATTTTATTTTATTTTTTGATTTAAAGAAACTCAAGAAGAACTATCAAGTTTTTTTCTAGTTTAATCCATGAAGTTTTAAGCCTGCTGCGTGTTATATATATAATGTTTCAAATGTTGGGATTCTGGCAGCATTGTTTAATTAACCTTGGTTCGTACAGGATGTCGGAATTCATGCTAGACATATCAGTAGTGTGTCCACTGTGGATAGTGGTTAGTGACCTTGCTTTTTCTAAAGATCATATTTATTATTTTGAACTCTGTTCTTTTTTCTTTTGGGTTATCTATCACATCCTATGTTTTTGTGAAGAAATGAATGATGAATATGGGAATCCAATTTGGAAGAATCGGGTGGAGAGTTGGAAGGATAAAAAGAACAAGAAGAAAAAGAGTAGTCCTAAGACTGAAACTGAACCAGCTCAAGTTCCGCCGGAACAGCAGATGGAAGATAAACCGTAAGTACAAAAATATGGCTAATTTGATTTTGAAACACTGCACAAGGAGAAGACTAAGATCGAAGTATCTAAACTTGAAGGAATAAAGATGGTGTTTTCAAATTAATCATGTTGTAAGGTCTTGAAAGCTACTTGAAGCTTTTTATCAACTGTTGATGGTTAAATGTTTCATCCAACAGTTATTCATTAAAGTTGAAATAAAAGAATCAATGCCAAGGCGTCTTTCATTTGATGTTTCCTTTTCAATTTGCAGGTCTGCAGCGGCTTCGGAGCCGCTTTCAATTGTTTATCCAATTCCACGCAACAAACTCACACCATACAGAGCCGTGATCATTATGCGACTGGTCATTCTGGGCCTCTTCTTCCACTACAGAATAACAAATCCTGTCGATAGTGCCTTTGGCCTGTGGCTTACTTCTGTCATATGTGAGATCTGGTTTGCATTTTCTTGGGTGTTGGATCAGTTCCCCAAGTGGAATCCTGTCAATAGAGAAACGTATATCGAAAGGCTATCTGCAAGGTACACTATAGGAAGCAAAAAATCTCATGTTACTAGTAAAGCCTTTAAAAACTGAAGATTATGATGTGACACAAACTCACTGTCATCTGCATAATTTACCATCTTCTTTTCTTCTTTTTTGTCTAATCGAAGATTTATCGCTAAAAGTGGCTTACAAACATTAGCTATATGACGCATACAACTGTTAGTTTCCAACCTTTATCAATAGCTGTTTATCCATTTCTTCATGTCAAGGTGTTGGCAGGGCTAAGTTTGCTGTGCCTATCAATACACAAAATAATGTAGAGGTAGTATATGTAAGAATAGCACAAAATCACTGCAGAAAACATAAATGACACCCGTACAATGTGCTGATCGAAGTGTAAATGATATGATGTTCACAATGCCATACCAGGTATGAAAGAGAGGGTGAGCCTTCTCAGCTTGCTGGTGTGGATTTTTTCGTGAGTACTGTTGATCCACTGAAAGAACCGCCATTGATCACTGCCAATACAGTCCTTTCCATCCTTGCTGTAGACTATCCCGTCGATAAAGTTTCCTGCTACGTGTCTGATGATGGTGCAGCTATGCTTTCATTTGAATCTCTGGTAGAAACAGCTGAGTTTGCAAGGAAGTGGGTTCCGTTCTGCAAAAAATACACAATTGAACCAAGAGCACCAGAGTTTTACTTCTCACTGAAAATTGATTACTTGAAAGACAAGGTTCAACCTTCTTTCGTGAAAGAACGTAGAGCAATGAAAGTAAGTTCTGAGCTCTTATTACACAATTCTCAAATACTCGTCCTTTCTGAATGGCATTATGTAATTGGTTTTGGTTAGAAGTCATTTGTCATTTCCTTCTATTTTGTTTCAGAGGGATTATGAAGAGTACAAAGTCCGAGTTAATGCCCTGGTAGCAAAGGCTCAGAAAACACCTGAAGAAGGATGGACTATGCAAGATGGAACACCTTGGCCTGGGAATAACACACGCGATCACCCTGGCATGATTCAGGTTGAACTCTTCATTGGTTTTTGAATCTTGCTAGATTTTTCATGTTAGTACTAGGTAGAAAGTCTATTGTTCATTGGTTCAGTAAAGCTGTTTAACCTTTTAAAGATAATGAGATCAACAGGATATCTTTAATATCCCCTGCTTCTCTAGTAAGATCAAGAGAAATAAAGGATCTACACTACTGTTATCTAAATTTTTCAAAATTCATTTCATGATACATCTAAGATGTGAAAACTCTCTGGCTTAAAGCTTCAATTACTATAGAAAGATTCCTGATGCATTTAGTAATCTAAAGGACAGTGGTTTGTTTGGTATTTATGAAATAATTGAAACATATTTTTGAATTCAGAATCTTCAAGGCTTCGAAATAAAATCCTATGGCCCAAGTTTTGCATTTCTTTTCTGAGCAGGATACTGATCTTTTATGTGTTACTTCAATATTTATTAGCAGTCCATGTGATCCTGCGACTCCAGTCTATTTGACACATCTATAAAACTCTTCCATGAAAGTGACTCCATGTTGTCTGAAGATTCAATAACCATATATGGCCGTTTCCTTGACAGGTCTTCCTTGGAAATACTGGAGCTCGTGACATAGAAGGAAATGAACTACCTCGTCTAGTATATGTCTCCAGGGAGAAGAGACCTGGCTACCAGCACCACAAAAAGGCTGGTGCTGAAAATGCTCTGGTTTGTACAAATAATTTAAGATTGGTAAGGCTTCATATGAACCTCATGTTGGAGTTGGACTAACACTTTCACGAATGGCTTTATACAGGTGAGAGTGTCTGCAGTTCTCACAAATGCTCCCTACATCCTCAATCTTGATTGTGATCACTATGTAAACAATAGCAAGGCTGTTCGAGAGGCAATGTGCATCCTGATGGACCCACAAGTAGGTCGAGATGTATGCTATGTGCAGTTCCCTCAGAGGTTTGATGGCATAGATAAGAGTGATCGCTACGCCAATCGTAACGTAGTTTTCTTTGATGTAAGACTAAATCTAGCTTAATCTTCTCATCTTTTCAATACCAGTTTTGAACATACAATGGTAAAGATATCTAGATTATAAAAGGAGATAAAACTAGAGTAGCAGAAACATTTTCTTCCATTTTGTCTTATCCTGGAAGTTTTTAAATAGCTAGGTCAATTGATGAGTATGGAAGTTGGTTTTTCAGGTCATGTGAATATTGAAGTTTAGAAATTATTTCTAGTTTATAAATGGCAGAAATCAGGATGTTCAAACCTCATTTCAATTTAATCTATAATGAAGTTCAGATAGATACATTGGCCCTTCAAATCCTCTTTATCATTAATCTTTTTGCTCTCCCAATTCCTATCAACAGACAGATGTGCATCACATGTTTTACGCAGAGTAGAAAAGTGGAAGAAGTGGAAAATTAGGCAACAATATGCTGATTGTGAAAATAATACAACATTGCCATAATATCGAGGCTCCTGTAGTTTATAGATAAACAACGAGCCTTTTGAATTCTGACAATTCTTTCTATTCTATTGTCAGGTTAACATGAAAGGGTTGGATGGCATTCAAGGACCAGTATATGTAGGAACTGGTTGTGTTTTCAATAGGCAAGCACTTTACGGCTACGGGCCTCCTTCTATGCCCAGCTTACGCAAGAGAAAGGATTCTTCATCCTGCTTCTCATGTTGCTGCCCCTCAAAGAAGAAGCCTGCTCAAGATCCAGCTGAGGTTTACAGAGATGCAAAAAGAGAGGATCTCAATGCTGCCATATTTAATCTTACAGAGATTGACAGTAAGTTTAAACTTTTGAAGAGAGTTGGATTAGATGATAGGTTAACAGAATTTTCAATCACTAAGTTATACTGGGGCCTTTTCTCCTGCAGATTATGACGAGCATGAAAGGTCAATGCTGATCTCCCAGTTGAGCTTTGAGAAAACTTTTGGCTTATCTTCTGTCTTCATTGAGTCTACACTAATGGAGAATGGAGGAGTACCTGAGTCTGCCAACTCACCAACACTCATCAAGGAAGCAATTCATGTCATCGGCTGTGGCTATGAAGAGAAGACTGAATGGGGAAAAGAGGTGAAGCTTCCAACCCTTACTCCTAAATGATAGTTCAGTGCCGTGTTTATTTAATTTAACAAAGATAAAGACAATTTCTTTGAACAAAACTCATGTTATCTTGCACCCAATACCTAGTATGGATAATAAGATTCCACTCTCATCTGTTCTAGATTATATCTTTTGTTACTTTGCTAGCAAGCCAGGGCTTTGCAAGGCTACCCATTTTACCCATTTGTTTTTGTATTTCAAAAGTATTTTTAAAAAAAATTAATTTTATTTAATTTCAATCATGAATTCTTGGTTGTTTAGTTGAAAACTTGATGTGACCTTCTATTGCATTAACATTTAAGTACGAATTATGCTGTTGGTTTTCAGTTTGAACCTATTTGGCTTAGTTGTATTGTCGATTTTAAACCTTTTTATTACGTGTCTTCTCAGATTGGTTGGATATATGGTTCAGTCACTGAGGATATCTTAAGTGGCTTCAAGATGCACTGCCGAGGATGGAGATCAATTTACTGCATGCCCGTAAGGCCTGCATTCAAAGGATCTGCACCCATCAACCTGTCTGATAGATTGCACCAGGTCCTCCGATGGGCTCTTGGTTCTGTGGAAATTTTCTTTAGCAGACACTGTCCCCTCTGGTACGGGTTTGGAGGAGGCCGTCTTAAATGGCTCCAAAGGCTTGCGTATATAAACACCATTGTGTACCCATTTACATCCCTTCCTCTCATTGCCTACTGCACAATTCCTGCAGTTTGTCTGCTCACCGGAAAATTCATCATACCAACGGTAATTTTTATGATCTTCCTTTTCTCATCCTAAAATGAAAAATGGTTGCAAAATCATGTCTCTTTACTTGTGAGTTATTATTAGGACAAATTTAAAATGTTTTGCTAGGTAGAAGTTGGAACAGTGCTTCTCAAGCCATTGAACCTAGTATAATACTATTACTAGGTTAATTGCTATTCTGAGTCAACAATTTTCTGTGTGATATTAAAAATCACAGTTTGCCAAATTCAATCTACAGTTCATGTTCCACTAGTAATCATGTGCTAAAGGGATTGACATTGTATTGTACCTTGTCATTGATCCAGCTTTCAAACCTGGCAAGTATGCTGTTTCTTGGCCTCTTTATCTCCATCATTGGAACTGCGGTGCTTGAGCTAAGATGGAGCGGTGTCAGCATTGAAGATTTATGGCGTAATGAACAATTCTGGGTGATCGGAGGTGTTTCAGCCCATCTCTTTGCGGTCTTCCAGGGATTCTTAAAAATGTTGGCTGGCATCGATACGAACTTCACTGTCACAGCAAAAGCAGCCGAAGATACAGAATTTGGGGAGCTATATATGGTCAAGTGGACAACACTTTTGATTCCACCAACAACACTTCTCATTATCAATATTGTCGGTGTTGTTGCTGGATTCTCTGATGCACTCAACAAAGGATATGAAGCATGGGGGCCTCTCTTTGGCAAGGTGTTCTTTGCTTTCTGGGTGATTCTTCATCTCTATCCATTCCTTAAAGGTCTAATGGGTCGCCAAAACCGAACACCAACCATTGTTGTTCTCTGGTCAGTGCTGTTGGCCTCTGTCTTCTCTCTTGTTTGGGTCAAGATTAATCCATTCGTTAACAAAGTTGATAACACCTTGGTTGCGGAGACCTGCATTTCCATTGATTGCTGAGCTACCTCCAATAAGTCTCTCCCAGTATTTTGGGGTTACAAAACCTTTGGGAATTGGAATATGATCCTCGTTGTAGTTTCTCTCAAGAAAGCACATATTGCTGTCAGTATTTAAATGAACTGCAAGATGATTATTCTCTATGAAGTTTTGAACAGTCTGCAAGATGATTATTCTCTATGAAGTTTTGAACAGTTTGAAAATGCTCTTTTTGCTGAGCGAAAGGTCTAAGAATTGTTGTGACGATATATTATGTAAAAATATAGGTTTTGATTGTGTTTCCTTGCATCGAGAAAAGCATAAGGATATATAGACACGATATTGTCTTATTTCTCAGGTTTAGTGTGCCATCACCTCTGCATTGATTTCATAGTAATTCCTCGAACCACTTGGTTACCTGTCAGACTCACTGCGCCTGACAAGGACCAAGCAAACATTCTTGCAAGTGACAAAAACAGCAGCAAAGACATAGGTCCGCAAGTCAAGAGTCACCCACATGACCATTTGTTCTGAAATCTTACCGTTACATCCACTTTGATAATGTGGTCCTGTTGTCAACGATGAAGATTTTTGTGACAACAAATCTATTAATATGAGGTTTTTGTATTTTAAAAGTTTTTTATTTAAATAAAAAAAATTTTGTATTTTTAGATTGTCTTAGTATACTAATATAAAAAATAATTGTTAAAAAATAAAAAAATATATTATTTTAATATATTTTTAAATAAAAAATTATTTTAAAAAACAACTCTTACTATACTCAAATATATTGTTTAAAGAATTTAACTTTCATCAGGTCAAGCTCCGCTGAGAAATGAAGGATGTCACATTTCAGCTTTTAAATTGAAACATTCTTTTTTCTTTTCTTTTTTTAAGTGTGATAGTGGTATTTTATAAAAATATTTTAAAATATATATATATAAAAGCAATTTTTATTTTATTTTTTTATCAGGATGTTAAAATTATTAAAATTATTGAAAAGTATAAAAAAATATAAATTTAATATTTTTTTTCATATCAAACGCACCGAACACAGTTTTAAATGTAAAAACAATTAGCTTTTAGAACATACATTGAATTAGTTTTTTGATCCAACCTTTCCGAAAGCACACAGCAAATCGTAGCACTACGTACGTACTCTAAGCTTCACATTTTATTTGAGGAATGTATGGAAAGTTATTCTGAATCCCTTTTTTTACTTCTCTTTGCTGCAATGAAATGTTGGGAAACGTAGGAGCAAGGAAACCAAAATCCAAAAGAATTTCTTTCTTGCTATCGAAGTACAATACATGTGATGTAGATGATGATGAAAGCTTGGAAAATAATCATCTAGTTTGCTACAAAAATTTTAAAATCCAGAGCTTGCTTGCTATAATAACATCTCATTTTATATTTTCTTTTTTTAAAAGACATTTTCATTTATTTTCGAGTATAGAATATAGCAATTTTATCAAGCATAACACAATTTATTTAGTTGCAAGAAGAAAAAAAATTATATACAATTTACTTTTAATAAAAGCATTTTATTAAAAATTTAAAATTTAGTTAATATATTAAAACAGCTAGGCATTTCACTGTAACAATCTACAATAATTATAAGTTTTTTTTTTATCTAATTTTATCTTTAATTCTTTGTTTAATTTCATTCTTTTATAAATAATTTAATAATTAATTTATTAAAATTCGTTCAAGGAAGATAAAATTTAACAAAACAGGACCAAAGAATAAAACAAAGAGAGACCTCAAAGCCAATCTTAAATTCATGTGAGAAAGTTTCTTTTGGTCCACCAACTACCCCTTTTGTTCTTTTATAATCCCTATAGTTTTTGGAGTTTTTATTTTAGTCAAAAAGATAATTTAATTATTTTGTTTTAGAAGACATTTTTATTGATTTTCAAGAATAGAACATAGAAATTTTAGTAAGCATAAAATAATTTATTTAGCTATAGAAAGAAAAACAAATTATATAAGATTTATTTTTAGTAAAATCATTATACTAAAATATTGGTTAATATATTAAAACAACTAGGCATTTACTATAGCAATCTATAATAATTTTTTTTTCCTAATTTCATTTTTTTTTACTAATTTGATAACCAATTTTATAAAATTTGTTCAAGGAAGCCAAAATTCAACGAAAGATGACCGAAGAATAAAACAAAGAGAAACCTCATAGCTAATCTCAAATTCATGCCATAAATTACTTTTTGATCCACCAACTTTCATTTTTACTCTTTATAGTCCATATAGTTTTTGAAATTTTTATTTTAGTCCAAAAGATTCAGTCCCTAGTTTGAAAGAGAAGAGAAAGACTCGCTAGATAATGGCAAAGGAAAAAGAAATTCATTGTTTGGCTATATTCTGGTGACAAAAAAGACCAATCTTGGTGTCAATAAAAGTTTATTTTTTGTCGGTTTATCCTCATCTCATGACTTAGGCCAGTTTTGCAAACCTTTTTTGAATAAAAATTTTTAAAAAAATTATTTTGTGTGTATTTAATTTTAAAGATATTAGTTTAGTTCATTTATAATTTTTTTTTGTTTTATATAGATGAATTTTTTTAAAATAAAAAAATATTTATTTTTAGATAATATTTCTAATATGTTCGGCCTTGTATAATATTTTTTCCCTTTTATTTTATTCAACAAGTTTTACATGTGTTTCTATTTCTAATATCTTTTATTGATTTTAAAAAAACTCAATAAAAATAATAGGGTAAATGTCTTATTTTGCGGAATAAAATATCTTGATTTATATTTATCTTTTAATTTTTCTAGTTTTTTTAATTATAGTTTATAATTTTTTTTATTTATATAGATAATTATTGATTTAT